>Ga0307928_10001510_pt1 | contig 17655 bp, 31 predicted proteins | sample AceLakmetagen232_FD_201815 | JGI IMG/M metagenome (GOLD analysis project Ga0307928, IMG submission 201815) | Saline water microbial communities from Ace Lake, Antarctica - #232 | ecosystem: Environmental > Aquatic > Non-marine Saline and Alkaline > Saline | place: Antarctica: Ace Lake... | reverse complement strand
GTGTTTGGAAATACTATAATGAATATGGCAATACACTTGGATTCAAACCAAGATATAAAATAGATGGGCAGATTAAGGAAGTTAAAAATATTATTGATTCAAAAGAAAAGTTTAATGAATTAGAAAAATATTTGCCTTTCATACAAGAACATGATTATTTTTATGAATCTAAATTTAAAAGGGAGATGATTAAATTTCCTTATGTCTATTACATTCTCAAAAACTGGAGAAGAAATTTGCCTTTGATTTATTATGTCTTGATGGGAAATAAGCAAAAAGCAATGGCAATCATACATGACATCAATTTAAAATTAAGAGTTGATTTATATAAGAAAACAGAACCTGCAATGTTGTTTCAAGTTATAGTTAAAATGTTTGTGCAATATGCTAAAGAAAATAATTTTAAACCAATTCTCTTAATTATTCCACAAAAAGATGATGTTGAATATATGAGAAAGAATGGAAATTATTATTGGGATGTTTTAGAATTGTTAAGGAGAGACTTAAAAATTATTGATATGTATAAACAATTTAAAATTGAAAATTTAGATTATCTTTATTCTGACGATAATAAATATGGAGGACATCCAAATAAAACTGCTAACTTAATGATAGCTGAAAAAATAAATCGAGTGTTAAAATGAAAATCAAAAGATTTATTGATGAACAAATTGAAAAAGTATTCTATAATATATCACCTTTGTATTATACTAGACCAATGATAAAAGCCGTAAAAGATAAGAATCAAAAAGATTTAGTTGGTTTAGAAATAGGAATAGATGAAGGATTAAATACCCTAAATATTTTAAAGAATTTAAACATCAAAAAGCTTTACTTAGTAGACCCTTATGTATTGGTTAAATATGAAAGATGTGTAAAATTTGATTGGAGTGAACATAAGCAAATAGCAATAGATAGATTAAAAAATTATGAGAATAAGATAAATTTTATATTTAAAACATCTGAAGACGCAGTCAATGATATACCAAACAACCTAGATTTCGTTTACATCGATGGAAACCATGATTATAAATATGTCAAAAGAGATATAGAATTGTATTACCCTAAAGTTAAAGTTGGTGGAATATTTGGAGGACATGATTTTAGTTCTGTATCTATGGGTGTTGTGAGAGCTGTAATAGAATATTTTGGATTTGATGATTTAAATTGTGAATACATAGATTGGTGGGTGGTGAAAAAATAGTTAAAGCAAAAGTAGTTTCACAAAAAGAAATCATTCTTAAACAAAATTGGGATATTCTTATTGTTATTGATGCTTGTAGGTATGATTATTTTAAACGCTATTATAAAGAAATTCTTGGAGATATGGGAGTTTTAAAGAAAACAATTTCTCCTAGCACTTGGACCTTCGGTTGGTTTATGGAAGTTTTTGGTAATAAGTTTTGGCAAAATATTATTTGTATTTCAACTTGTCCTCAAATATCATCAGAACGCAAAAAATTTAAAATACGAGACCTTACAAAACAAGGATATCAGAAATTTGTTGGAAAAAAAGTTTTTGGTAAGGTTATTGATTTATGGAAATATGGGATTGATGAGAACATTGGTGTTGTTCATCCAAAAACTGTAGTTGAAACAGCTAGTAAATATATTAATGAAAATCCAAATAAACAAGTTATAGTTAAGTTTTACCAAGTTCATGACCCATATATCTTTCGTGGAGATATTAAAGTTAAAAGAGAAGATGTAATAAATGTGCAAGCAACTGAATTTTTTCATGGCTTTTTTTATACAAATTTATATTTATTTCTACCACATGAAATCATATGGAAAATACAAAAAATATTTAAACGTCAAATAGGAGCAACAGGTGAAATATGGCTTAAGTATGGATGGGAAGAAATAAAAAAATGTTATGAAGAAGATTTAAAACTTTTACTTAAGTATACTCAATTACTGATTGAAAATTATCCCGATAAAAAAATTATTGTTACAACTGACCATGGTGAGCGATTGGGTGAAAAAAGACGTTTTGGTCATGGTAGAAAAAGAGATAAAGTAGTTGTTGAGGTTCCATTATTTGAAGTAAATAGAAAAGGCAAGGAAACATGAAAAATAAAAAAATATCTGTTATTATTAGAGCATTGGAGGAAAATCCTCCTACAATAAAATCTATTCCAAAAGATAGTAATATAGAAATTATAGTTTCAACATGGAAGGCACCAGATTTTAATAATAATACAAGAACTAGTTCTATTGTTGAAAGTAATGTTGTAGCTCGCAATGATGGTGCAATGCAAGCAACTGGTGATATATTTGTTTTTATGGATGATGACCTTGTATTTACAAAAGAATTTTTTTATAAAACAATATCATTATGCAATTCAGGAATTGTAGTTGGTTTAGATAATCCGTGGCAGCACTTTATTATTGGTCGATATATAGTTATTACAAAAGAAGATTTCTTTAGAGCGGGTGGTATTGACCCACATATGTTTTATCATGATGATATAAGTTTTAGCTACAAATTAGAATCAATGGGATATAAACTTGTCAAGTTACCACAAGATAATGTAAGATGTTTAGGAAAAGTTGTTAGTGGAAGATATGGTAAAATGGCTTTCTTTAGATATATGAGAATTCAATTTGTATTGGCTTTTTTATATCCAAAATTACATTTTTGGAGAATACCAAGAAATATATTTGATTTTTGGTATCATAAATATTTATATTGGAGGGGAATTCTTGAATGAAGAAATTGCCAAGAATGTATTGTTTGAATTAAAGGATATACTGGATAAATATAATATTGAATATTGGCTCACTTGGGGAACACTTCTTGGAGCAGTTAGAGATAAAAAATTTATAGATGGAGATAATGATATTGATTTGATAAGTACTGAAGAAAACTTTTCTAAGTTCAAAACTGCTATTAAAGAAATAACAGATAGTGGTTTTAAAGTAACATTAGATAAAAAAGGAGCAGAGATTACAAAAAACTATGTAAATATTGGATTACCATTTAACAAGTTTGATAAAGTAAATAATGTTATATTCCGAACTGATTTAGAAGAGTATCATGATAAGTTTGTGGCAAAGTGTATGTATTATTTATTTCTTTTACCTTTATCAAAAAAACCAACAAACATATGTAGAAGACTACAATGTAAAATAGCAACTTTTATATTTAGAAAAGTAGGAGGAATTTGCATTAGAATTATGTTTCCTGCAGATTATGTATTTCCATTAAAAAAGTTATCTTTTTATGGAAAGGAATTTCCTGTTCCAAATAAAACAGATAAATATCTAACATGTTTTTATAGAGATTGGAATGTTCGTATAAAAGATGAAGATTATACTCATGTTCTTGTAGGAAATAATTACAAAAAAGTTAAGGGGACTTTTACTAAAATTTTAGTTATATGTCCAAAATGTAACAAAGGGTATGTTAAAGATAATCCACATAAGTATAATGATGAAAAAGGTAGAATCATAAAACAAAAATTTAAATGTGATTGTGGAAATGAATGGTACGAAGATATTTATGTTTTAGGAGTTGTTTTAAAAAAGGGATTGGTATCATGAAAAGGAATATATTGTTAAATCCTGGTCCAGCTACTACAACTGATTCAGTAAAGCAAGCCCAGATAGTTCCAGATATCTGTCCACGAGAAAAAGATTTCCAAGACTTAATGTCATCCATAAGAAAAGACCTTGTAAAGATTGCTGGAGGGAACAAAAATTATACAGCTATTCTTTTTGCTGGGTCAGGAACTGCAGCGATGGAAGCAACTATGTGCTCAGTTGTTCCTGAAGACCATTATGCTGTAATAATAACAAATGGAGTTTATGGTTTAAGATTTTGTAGTATAGCAAGTGCAAACCAAATACCTGATATTAGAATAGAACATCCTTCTGGCAAAGCTATAGAATTAGATAGAATCAAAAACATACTTGAAAGAGGAATCAACATAGGAGCAACTTTTGTTACACACCATGAAACAACAACAGGCATTTTGAATCCAATAAATGAGATAGGAAAGATTGTAAAAGAAAATGGAGCACCTTATGTTATTGATACAATCTCAAGTTTTGCTGGTGTTCCTTTATCCATTAAAAAATGTAAGGCAGATTTTATTATGTCAACCTCAAACAAATGTTTACAAGGGATGGCTGGGGTTTCTTTTGTGATAGCTAAGAAAGATGCTTTGGAAAAAACAAGGTTTAATATGAGGTCGGTTTATCTAGACCTTTATAATCAACATAAATATCTTGAGGAACATGGTCAAATGCGATTTATTCCACCTGTTCAATCTATGTATGCTCTTCGCCAAGCTATTGATGAATTGTTTGAAGAAGGATTAGAAAATAGACAAGAAAGATATAAGAAGAATCATCAACTGCTTGTAAAAGGAATGAAAGATAGAGGTTTCAAATTATTTTTAACCCAGCAAGTTGACCATTCAAATATTTTAGAAACATTTTATGAGCCAAAGAATTTTGATTTCAAACAATTTCATGATAAGCTTTATGAAAAAGGGTTTACTATTTATCCTGGCAAGTTGACAAAAGAAAAAACATTTAGATTGTCGGTTATGGGGGATTTACACACAATAGATATACAAAATTTTTTAGTAGCAGTGACTGAGGTGATGAAATGAGTAGATGTAGAGGTTGTGGTTCAGGAACACCAAGAAACAAATATTTATTGATAGATGATGAATTATTTTGGGAATGGTTTCGTTTTGAACAATATGACCAATTTAGTGCAATAGCATTTAGTTATGTTCAAGATGGTGGAGGCATAGATATAGATTATGTTCTTGGTATGAGAATGAATATTCCAATATATTTTGTTTTAAACATATCTGAAATTCCAAAGGAAGATTTAGAACATAATTTTCAAGTATTTACACCATATCAAAGTAAATGTACAATGAAATATTTAAAAATCAATCACTCAAGTGATAAATACAAAATGATTCTAATGACAGATAGATATGATATAATTAAAAAAGATAAAGAATGGTTAGAAAAACAGAGGCAATGAAATGAGCACAATTCTATGTTTGCATCCAAAAAAATATTTGTATTGGGTTACTCCAACAAGAATGGATTGTAAGTTATGTGGACAAATGGTTTATGTTGAAGGATGGACATTATCTTAGGAGGAAATGAAATGATTTGCCCAAGTTGTAAAAAGGAAATGTATGTATATCAAATTCCGTATGTAGAACTAAATGCTGGTGTTTATCATATTTGTGAAAATAAAAAATGTGTTTGGTTTGGAATACAAAGAATAGAAGTGAAGGTTAAATGAAAATGAAATATGATATGACACCATTTTTACAAAGACTAAAAAATAAATATATTCAGTGGAAGTGGAATCGCGAGGAAAGAAAAACAAAATTATATGATATAAATAGTGAATTTATAACTTATGCTTGTCAAGGTGGTTTTGTGCATTCTCCATTTCATTATGCTAAAAGAATTATTGATTCTGCTCCTGTAATTGGTCATCCTAATTTTGATGTTTTATTTGAGATTGGTGTAAAATATGGAAAGTTTTTTCCAATTAAAAAGGAGTCAGTAAAATGAAAAAAGAAAAAATAGTTTACACCGCTATGTGTGCAGATTTTCTTCATGCAGGACATATAAATATCATAGAAGAATCAAGAAAGCTTGGTAAACTAATAGTTGGTTTAATGAATGATGAATCTATTGCATCATATAAAAGAGTTCCAATTTCACCATATGAACAACGCAAAAGAGTAATCGAGAATATCAAAGGGGTTTGGCAGGTGGTTCCCCAACGCACACTTGATTACACGGAGAATCTAAGGACTTATAAGCCTGATATCGTTACGAACGGTGACGATTGGAAGGTTGGACCACAAAAGAAAACTAGGGAACAAGTGATAGAAGTGCTCAAAGAATGGAGAGGTGAACTGATTGAGGTGCCCTATACCAAGGGCATCTCTTCCTCTTTAATAATAGAAGATTTTAGGCGAAATGGAATTACTCCTGACCAAAGGAGAAGTCTATTAAGAAGAACATTAAATTGTAAAAAACTTGTTCGTGTTATGGAAGCTCACAATGGTCTTTCTGCTCTTGTTGTAGAAAACACAAAAGTCAACAATAAAGAATTTGATGCAATATGGGAATCATCATTTACAGATTCATCATCGAAGGGAAAGCCTGATATAGAACTAGTAGATTTTACATCTCGTGTTCAAAGGATAGAAGAAATGCTTGAAGTTACTACCAAACCAATTATAGTTGACTTGGATACAGGGGGGCAAGCAAAACATTTTAAATATATGGTTAGAACTCTTGAACGATTAGGGGTTTCTGCAGTTATAATAGAAGATAAAAGATTTCCAAAAATTAATTCTTTAATGCCAGGAGCAAAACATATTCAAGAAGATGTAAAAAGCTTTTGCGAGAAAATAAAAGTTGGCAAAAAATCAACAATAACAGAAGACTTCATGATTATTGCAAGAATAGAATCATTAATTGCTGGCAAATCTGTAGATGATGCTTTGCATAGAGCTAAGTGGTATATTGGAGCAGGCGCAGATGGACTTATGATTCACTCAAAAGATAAAAATCCTTATAAAATTGTTAAATTTTGTGAAGAATACAAAAAGATAGAAAGTAAAGTTCCTTTAGTAATTGTTCCAACAACTTATAATTCTTTAAGCGAAAAAGAAATGTTATTATATGGTGTTGATATAGTTATTCATGCAAACCATTTACTAAGAGCAAGTTATAAAGCTATGAAAGAAGTTGCAGAAATAATATTAGATACGGGACGAAGTGTTAGTGTTGATAGGAAATGTTGTTCTGTTCAAGAATTATTTGAATTAACAAATAGAGATGTAGTATGATAAGAATCAAAGAAAGTAATAAAAAGTTTCCTTACAAAATTGAATCTTGGTTACAAATTCCTGATGCAAATGGTAATACAGGTATTCAATATTTAGACATATATAGTGTTTATTTTGTACATTCTGGCAATGTTGACTTTGGATTAGCTTGGAATGGAGAAGCTGTTAAAAATATTCCTAAAGAGAAATGTATATTGTTTAGAAGCGAACCACCAATCTATAATATTTTTTATGGATGGAATAATTGTAATCCAAAATATATTAAAAAATTTCACAATGTTCTTAGTATTTACAAATATGGCGATTATCCACAAGTAAGCTTTTTATATCCTGATGTTCCTTCTTTATTTAAATATATTGATACTCATTTTGATTTGCCTAAAGAAGAAATGCTTTGCACAGTTTTAAAAAATAAAAGCACTACAATTTTTTTGAACTCCCTTATTCCTAAACTTAAACATTTTAACAACTATAGTAATATGAAAATGCGAGTTGACGTTGATAAAATATTTTGTGATATACTTGCACACAATAATTATCACTCTTATGGTAGAGGTTGGGATAGTAGATGTTTTAAAGGTAAAATAGAAGGAGGAATATCAGAAGAACACATTATGATGATGCTTGCAAATCATAAATTTAATTTTTGTCCAGAAAATTCTTGTTTTCCTGGTTTTGTAACAGAAAAACCAATGCGAGCAATGTGTTGTGGTAGTATTCCTATTTATCTTGGAGCACCTGATGTTGATAATTATTTGCCAGAAGGAACTTATATTGATTTAAGGAAGTTTAGTGACCCCCAAGAATTAGTTACATTTTTAAAAGAATTAGAAGAACCTGAGATAGAATGGTATAGAGATAATATAAGAAAATTCATAACATCAAAAAAAGTAAATGATTTGTTTTCATCTGTAACTTTTGCCAAAAAACTAATAAAATGTATGGAGGGAAAATATGATTTATGAAGAAGGAAAAACTCAATATAGAGGTTATGGATGCTATGAAAGAGCAATAGCAGAAAAAATACCGAAAAAATGTTCAAAGTGTGAATGGACTGAAAAATATTCTGCTATAAGAACAGGACCATGGATAATCAAAAGATGTCCATCGGCTTTAGGTACAGGCATAGCATTAGAATGTCCAAAATGTAAAAATATAATTGATATAACACCTTATGACCATTGGTAAATATACGGAAAAAGTGAAAATATGTTATATGAAGAAGACTTAATTGAATTTGAAGAAGAAATAAAAGAACTGTTCCTTGATGCAAAAATAATGTCTCCTGTTCATTTGGCTGTAGGAGCAGAAAGAGAATTGATAAAGATATTTAAAGATATCAAGAGAGATGATTGGGTTTTTTCAACACATCGTAGCCATTACCATGCTCTCTTAAAAGGAGTTGATAGGGACTGGTTAAAAAAAGAAATTTTGGCAAATAGAAGTATCCATATTAACAACAAGTTACACAAATTCTTTTCATCTGCAATCATGGCTGGGAATTTGCCAATTGCTTTAGGCGTTGCTATGTCTTTAAAAATGAAAAAATCCCCTAACAAGGTTTGGGCTTTTTGTGGAGATATGACAGCTGAAATGGGAATTACACATGAATGTATCAAATATGCTGCAAGGAATGAATTGCCTATTGCTTTTGTTATAGAAGACAATGAACTCAGTGTTGAGACACCAACAAGAATTGCATGGGGCACAAGCACTTGGGATGCAGAAGTTCATAGATATAAATATAAAAGAAAATATCCTCATCAAGGTGCAGGGAAATGGGTGGTGTTTTAATGACATATGGAGAAGAAATAAAGAAAGCAATGAATATGTTAGCCAAAGAAAAGAACACAATTTTCTTGGGACAACAAGTTGTGTTTCCTGGAAGCATAATGTCAAAGTCATTAGATGATGTTCCAATGACAAAGAGAATCGAACTTCCTTTGATAGAAGATTGTCAGATGGGAATGTCTATTGGTCTTTCCTTAGATGGACATCTTCCAATTTCAATTTATCCTAGAATGGATTTCTTAATTATTGCTATGAATCAACTGGCAAATCATTTGGATAAGATAGAAGAAATGTCTTGTGGACAATTTAAACCAAAAGTTATTATTAGGACGGCGATTGGTAGTACTAAACCATTATATCCTGGATTGCAACACTGCTCAGATTATACAATGGCTTTTAAGAAAATGTTTAAAAATATTAAAGTTAAAAAGATATGGTTTGCTGACCAAGTAATGGAATTTTACAAAGAAGCATTAGAATCAAAACACTCAACTATATTAATAGAGGTTGCAGATTTATATGGAGAAAAATAAATGCAAAAGCATATTTTAGTAACAGGAATCAATAGTGGTCTTGGAAAATATTTATTTGAAAATATTCCAGGTTGTCTTGGTTTTAACAGAGAAACAAAAATGGAACATGTCAAAAAGTTTAATATAGATACTATCATTCATTGTGCATATAACAAAGCTAGGGATATCAATAATACAAATCTTTATAATTATCTATATGATAACGTACTTTTAACTTATGAATTAACAAAAGTTCCACATGATAAATTTATTTATATTTCTACAGTTGATGTATATCCTAAGAAAGGACAACTTTGTAAAGAAGATGAAACGATAGAAGTAAAAGATATAGATAACATATATGGAATCAGCAAATTAATGTCCGAGCAAATAGTAATTAATAATTGTAAGAATCATCTTATACTGCGACCAACAGCGCTTCTCGGTCCTTATATAAAACCTAATGCTTTAACAAAAATAATGGATGATGATATGGAAGATTTTACATTATCAAGCGGCTCGCGATTTAATTATGTTCTTCATAGTTATATTTTAAAATTTATTAAACTTGCCACCAAAGATAATTTAAGGGGAATTTACAATATATCATCAAAAGGAAACTTATCTCTTTTTGAAATTGCTGAGATTGTTGGTAAGGATTGTGCACATTGTGGAACATATCCTTATTGGATTGGAAAAATAGATAATAGTAAAGTAACAAAAATATTTCCAAATTTTAATAAGAATACCAAAGATATCATTAAACAATTTGTAAAGGAGAAAAAATGATAAACGTTGGCGATTTTAGAATAGGGAAAAAAGAACGAATTGCTATAAACCAAGTTCTAGATTCTGGCAGAATATCAGAAGGCCCAAAGGTTAGAGAATTTGAAAAAGCTTGGGCAGAATATGTTGGAACAAAATATGCCGTTGCTCTTAACTCAGGAACTTCTGCTTTGATTGCTGGATTAAGAGCTTGTCTTCATAAGGGATTAATTATGCCTTTAAGAACTAATATAATTACATCACCAATAACTTATATAGCAACATCAAATGCAATTATTCATAATAGGTTTATGCCTGTCTTTGTTGATGTTGACCCTGAGACTTTTGTTATAACTCCAGAAAATATAAAAATATTATTAGAAGAAACCGACCCAAATAATTATTCTATGATATTGCCTGTTCATTTGATGGGGTATCCTTGTGATATGAATGAGATAAATAAAATTGCTAAGAAACATAAAATGGTAGTTATGGAAGATGCATCTCAGTCACATGGAACTCGTTATACGGATAAAAAGGTAGGGTCTCTTTCTTTGCTTTCAAGTTTTTCTTTTTATATTGCTCATAATATTCAAGCTGGGGAATTAGGAACAATAAATACAGATGATTATGAACTTGTAAAATTAATTAGAAAATTAAAAGCAAATGGTAGAGCTTGTGATTGTCCAGTTTGCACAAGAAGTACTACAGGTTGTCCAAAAATAAATAAATATGATGGAGACCCAAGATTTACTCATGATATCATTGGATGGAATTTCAAGGCGATGGAATTTCAAGCTGCATTAGCTTTAAGTCAACTTGAAGATGCAACACATATTATGATGTCGAGAAATGATAATGTTAAATATTTGAATGAAGGATTGGAAGGGTTGGATGCAATACAATTGCCAGTTCATTCTAAGGATGTTAGCTATTTGGCATATCCAATAGTTTGTAAAGGAATAAATAGAAAAAAGTTAATGATGCAATTAGAATCAAAAGGAATTGAGACACGTCCTCTATTCGGGTGTATTCCTACCCAGCAACCTGCTTATAAGTTTCTTAGGAATAAGTATAAGGGGAAGTTACTCAATGCAGAGCACGTAGGTTCAAATGGCTTCTATATTGGTTGTCATCAATATTTAACACAAGATGATTTAGAATACATCATTAAAACCTTTAAGGAGATATTAAAATGAGTGATAAAAAGTATGAAAATAAATGTGAAGCATGTGGAGAAATTGTTCATACTTATATGTTTGAAGATGGATATGGTGGACATTCATATAATCATAAAACTATACAACCATATGAGGACAAAAGATTTAATTTACCCGAAAGAGAATATACTTTGACAGCAAAAATTTGTTTGAAATGTATTAGAAAAGAGCCATCTCTTCATTCTTTTATTAACAAAAAAAGAATAGAATGGTTTAATGAAGAAATAGAAAAAAACAAAAATCAAATAAAACGTTCACAAGCACAAATTAAAGGATTGGAAAAATCAATTCCTAAAACAGAAAAAGAGATTGAACAATTAATAAGAAAAAGAAATAGGTTAGAACCTAAAAAGGAGGAAAAATAATGGCAGAAAAAACACCAGAACAACTGGCACAAAAGGAAGTAAACAAACGAGTAGCAAGAGCTTTGGCTGATATCGAAATCGAAAAAAGGCGATTAGCAGCTAAAATAAAGAAACTCGAGAAAAAAGCAAAGAAAGTCTTAGAAGGAGACATAGTTCCTGAAAAGGATGGGTCTATATTAAAAGATGACGACGATGATGATGAGGATAATGATTCCTCGTCGTCTAAGACAACAAAAGTTATTTTTCTATTAGATGAAAGTGGTTCGATGCAAGGTTGCTTAGACCAAACAATTTCAGGATTTAATGAATATATTCAAACCTTAAAGAAAGATAAAAAGAATCAATATGCAGTCACTCTTACAAAATTTGGAGGCAGAGAAGTTAATATAGTTTATACCAACAAAAATATTAGACATGTCCCTCAACTAAGCAATGATAATTATATGCCAAATGGAATGACGCCTCTTTATGATGCTATTGGAAAAACAATCAATAAACATAGAATCAATAAAGGCAATAACCTTTTCATTATTATGACAGATGGACACGAGAATACATCAAAAGAATATAATTTGGATTCTGCAACAAAGTTAATGAAAGCAAGTGAGAAATTGGGTTGGTCATTTGTTTATCTTGGGGCTGACCAAGACGCTTGGGCATCTGCTAGAGGATTAGGATTAGCTCGTGGGAATGTTATGTCTTTTTCAAGTTTGAAAATGAATAGGACAATGGGACATCTTGCTGGTAGTACAATGCAGTTTGCAGCAAGCAAAGGTTCAACAAAGAAATTCTTTAAAAAGTGATACCATGGAAGATATGGAACTTTGGCTAAAAAATAAAATCAAACAAACAAAAGAAGATTTACATATGTTTGAGCAGATATATATTCACTTATTTGATACAGGGAGATAAAATGGAACGACCACAATATGTATATTGTAAGAATTGTGCATATATTAAATATGAACCAGATGGTAGACCATTGTGTCCAGGCTTTGGAATATATTTAACACCAGAGCAAATGAAAGAAGGATGTGAGAACTTTAAATGAATGGAAAACAAAAAGTAGTAGCATTTGCAGGTATAATATTAGTATTTCTTATAGCTCTTGGTTTTATTGTGCTTATTGGCGGTTTAGTAGAAAATAATGAAAGAATGGATACAGAGATTGAATATTTAGAATCATTGGGATGGATACCAGAAGGAGCTGAAGTTCAATATAGTAGTTGGCATGCAGAAGATAACACAGAAAATTGGAAAAATTTTTGGGTTTGGATTGATTATGAAAATTCTCCATGGAATAATACTCGTGGGTATATTTGGTATAATCATGATGGAGAATATTATTTTGAGGAGGATTTAGATTGAATACAAATAAAATCAAAAGTTATTTGATATCAAAAAGAATGAATATAAATAAAGAATATCAAATTCGACCAATGATTTCATATCTTAAATCTATATGGAAAACAAATCTAACTGGCGCAGAGATTGGAGTCGCAGCAGGATTAAATGCAAAAAGCATGTTAATGAATTTAGATATTAATAATTTATATCTCATTGATACTTATTCATATTGTGATTGGCACTATAAATCTACATTAAAAAATGTTTCTAAATTTAAAAAGAAAGTTTGTTTTGTGAGAAAACTTTCTGATGATGCAGTTAATGCTGTACCAAAATTAGATTTCATATATATTGATGGAGACCACACATATGAAGCAGTAATAAAAGATATACAAAATTATTATCCTTTAGTTAAAAAAGGAGGAATGATAGGTGGTCATGACTTTTGGGCTCACGATATTGGTGTAGTCAAAGCGGTTCTTGAATTTGCCAAAAAAGAAAAATTAAAACTTTATGGCAAAGAATGGGATTGGTGGGTGATTAAAAATGATTAAGATTACAAAACATAGAATAAGAATGTTTCTTGGATATGTAATGATTATGTCATTTCTTGCCATTGTCTTTCAAGTAGATTTTTTTAGTCAAGTTGCATTTCAATATAATAATTGGTATATTGCTATGATTATGCTTTTAGGATGGTATTGGCATATGTGGATTCCTTCAGTAGTGTTGATTATTATGACATATCTTTTGTTAACTAAAGTTTACAAGGAGAATAAAGATGACTAAAAAAGTATTCATAACAGGCATAAATGGGCAAGATTCGAGTTATCTAACAGAGCTTCTTCTTGAGAAAGGATATGAAGTTCATGGTATAATTCGTCGGGCAAGTGTATTTACCACAGAACGAATTGACCATCTTATTAAAAATAAAGATATCTTCAACAAAACATTATTTGTGCACTATGGAGATATGACAGACTCAAGCAATCTCAACAGGCTATTAAAACAAATAGAACCAGACGAAATCTATCATTTGGCAGCCCAAAGCCATGTAAAAGTTTCTTTTGAAGTCCCAGAATATACTGCTGATGTGGTTGCTCTTGGCACACTTAGACTTCTTGATGCAATGCGGGCTTCTGAATTAGATACAAAGTTTTATCAAGCATCAACATCTGAACTTTATGGTGGAGTGACAAGCCAACCAATGAATGAAGAATATCCTTTTTATCCTAGGAGTCCTTATGCTGTGGCGAAACTTTATGGATATTGGATAGCAATAAATTATAGAGAAGCATATAATATACATGCATCAAATGGCATATTGTTTAATCATGAATCACCAAGGCGAGGCAAAAGATTTGTTACCAAAAAGATTACTATGGCAGTAGCAAAAATCAATGCTGGTTTGCAAGATATAATTTATTTGGGAAATCTTAATGCAAAGCGTGACTGGGGATATGCTAAAGAATATGTGGAAGGAATGTGGAGAATATTGCAGCAAGACAAACCTGATGATTATGTTTTGGCTACTGGCGAACTTCATTCTATAAGGGAATTTGTAGAAGAAGCATTTAGTTATATATCTGTGGATATTGATTGGGTTGGAAAAGGATTAAAAGAAAAAGGTGTAGATTCAAGAACTAAGAAAATATTAGTGGAAGTTGATGAAAGATATTTTAGACCAACAGAAACTGAGACATTATGTGGAGATGCATCAAAGGCTTACATGAGGTTGGGCTGGTATCCAAAAACAAAGTTTAAAGATTTAGTTAGAATCATGATGGAAGATGATATGGAAGAATTAAAATGAAAAAGGAAAATTTATCAAATGAACTTAGAGTAATCATAAAGATATATGAGTATAACAAAGTCATAAAGAAGCCAGTCAATTTTACAATCTTAGTTGATTGTTTCAAAGGAAAAATATCTCGTGGTGGTATAGCACGCAATTTGGAAAAACTTCTAGACTTTGGCATGCTTTCAGGAGACTGGGAAAAATATCCAGATGATAAATGGCATCAAACTTTTACTGTTTCTTCTATTAGTAGAGAGTTTGTTAGAAATATGTACATGGGGCTTGAAGGCTTAGAAAATAAGAAATGTCCTACTTGTGGTCAGATGATAGAATGAAATGTATTAACTTTGGTGATTTAATTTATTGTTATACTACTGATGGAAAGAAATTACTTGGATTTCAAAAAACAAAAGATTTCATTAAAGATTATGAGAAATACGATAATGGTAAAATAGCTAGGAAATTTTTAAAGGAACATCGGGAGTGGGTTCAGTGAAATTCCCAAATAAATACATCAAGAAAGGCAAATTCAAATTACATAGTGGAGAAGAAACAGATACGTTTTATGATGTAAATGAATTCATAACTGATGGAGATAATTTGTGGAGATTACTTGTTCAATTTATAAATGAGAAGAGAAGTGGTTACTTTGGAACCTTCGTTGGAATTGCAACTGGTGGAGCAATAATAGCGTCTCAATACATGTCATTCGCTATGATAAAAGATGGTAAATTAATAGGAGAAGTTAAAGAAAAGTATTGTTTAATAGATGATGTTGTAACTACAGAAAATAGTTTGAAAGAAGCAATAGAAATCATAGGAAAAGAACCAGTACAGATTTTTGTTGTAGTAGATAGAAGAAAGGAAAAAACGTTAGATATAACTAATATGTATGAGGTATAAAATGAAGTATTTAAATCAGTCTTTTGGTACTTGTATGGAAGGAAATTGTAATGGTTGTCATCTAGTAAGTATATGTAATCAACCCAGTTCATTTTATGATGGACACGAAGAAGAAGTCATTGAAGCAACATGTCTAAAAATCAGAAATTGTGTTAAAGGACTTAAAGAACACATGATATCAAAAGGATATACGAAATTATATGATATGAAATATAATGCTTTAATATGGTTAAGATATAAGAAGGAGAAAGAGGAGAAATGAAAGTAATAACATTATGTGGAAGTACAAAATTTGAAACCAAGTACAGAGAGATTAACGAAAAGCTCACATTAGAAGGTAATGTTGTTTTTAGTTGTGGTGTTTTCAAATTTAAAGATGCTAATAAAGAAAACAAGAGAGAATTATTACAAGAGATTCATAGAAAGAAAATTGATATGTCAGATGAAATATTTGTTATTAATGTCGGTGGTTACATAGGTGAGCATACTGCTGAAGAAATTGAATATGCTTTGAAAACTGGTAAGAAAATAAATTATCTTGAAATGAAGAAGGAGAAATGATTATGGGATTAAATGAAAAAATAGAAGTTACTGTTGAGGGTAAATGTCATCAATTTAATACTGTCGGTGAGACTATAGTTTTTGTAGAAGAATGTCTCAAAGATGGAAATGGTTTAACAATTGAATGGGTTTATATTCCAACAGGTGAAACAAAAAAAGGATATAATAATCTTATAAAACAAATGAAAAAGATTTAAGGAATAAAATGCAAGAAGAAACTAAAACTTCAATCATTGCTGTTGCAGTAACAATTACAATATTTGTGGGACTCTTTGGAGGCTTTCTTTGGTATGTTGGGTATATGTTTGAAAAAACAAAACAAGATATGCATAATGATTTAAGGGATAATCTAGTATTGAATAATAGTTATGAAATTATAAATATTGATTCTGCCTTTGTTAGTGGCAATGAGTGCCATTTCTTTGTTAGTATTGAAATTAAAAATAACACTAATGAAATTGTTTTAAATGATTTCAATTATGATACATGTAATGATTGTTTGTATTATGGTTGGTATCATGGGAATAATTTAGATGAAAAATATGGAAGGATTGTAAATGAATTTAAAAAATAAACGAATCCTTCTTACAGGTGGTGCAGGTTTCTTAGGGCAAGCTGTCCAAAAGAAGCTCTGTGAGCGTGGGGTTTCTAAGTCTAATATATTTATTCCAAGACAGAAAGATTATGATTTAAGGATATGGGAAAATTGCTTAAAAGTAGTAAATCATAAGGATGTTGTAATTCATGTTGCCGCAAATTGTGGAGGAATACAATATAATATACAAAATCCTGGCAACCTTTATTTTGATAATGTAATGATGAATACACAAATCATGGAAGCTGCCAGAATAGCTGATGTTGAAAAGTTTGTAAACATAGGGTGCATTTGTGCGTATCCCAAATTTATCCCCCTACCATTTAAAGAAGAAGATTTCTTTAATGGAGAAATAGAATCAACAAATGCACCTTATGGGTTTGCCAAGAAGATGGCTTTAGTACAAGCACAAGCATATAGAAACCAATATGGATTTGATGTTATCTACCTGTTGCCCGTAAATCTATACGGACCGAATGATGACTTTCATCCTGAGTATTCACATGTCATACCAGGATTGATAAGAAAATTTTTAAATGCAAAAGGGAACGGCGGTCGGGATGTAGTAATATGGGGAACAGGCAAAGCATCAAGGGAATTCTTATATGTGGAAGATTGTGCTGAAGCTATACTTTTGGCAACAGAGAAATATAGTAAGCCAGAGCCAATCAATATAGGTTCAGGGCAAGAAATCAAAATAAAGGATTTAGTTAATTTGATTGTTGAGCTAACTGAATTTGAAGGAAGGATATTTTGGGATAAATCAAAGCCTGATGGACAGCCACGGAGAAAATTAAATGTTGAAAAAGCAAAAAAAGAATTTAATTTCGAATCAAAGACAGATTTCAGAGAAGGATTAAAAAAGACAATAGAGTGGTATAAGGAGAATAGATGAAGACAGTATGTGCTTTTTGTGGTAAAACTATTCACATTAAAAGCCAAAATAG
>Ga0307928_10001509_pt1 | contig 17658 bp, 23 predicted proteins | sample AceLakmetagen232_FD_201815 | JGI IMG/M metagenome (GOLD analysis project Ga0307928, IMG submission 201815) | Saline water microbial communities from Ace Lake, Antarctica - #232 | ecosystem: Environmental > Aquatic > Non-marine Saline and Alkaline > Saline | place: Antarctica: Ace Lake... | reverse complement strand
TCACTTTCCACATTTCTCTTCCGAATGTTCAACTCCCTCTTTAAGTGGCTTCATGAAAGCACCCTGTGTTGATGGATTTGAAACAAAATCTCAACATATTAACTCGAAATCTTCTTGGACATAATCTGCATCATCTTTGCCTTCTTTTTTAACAGAGCCTAGGCCTCTAGATGAAATGCCCAAACTAATTCCTGCTTTAAACAATTCCTTTAAGATGTTACCTGAAGGTGTTCCTAGTACTTCGATTACGCCCATTAAATCTTTATCTTCTCAATATAAATCAACTATATTATGAGAAACATTATTAAGATTTATTACTGACGAATTTCCTGTTCAAAATCCTTTTCCTTCATCCATTACATAAAAGTTTTCATTATCTTCTACTGATAAACAAACGATATTACCATCATAATCAACTTCAGATATATTTAGAAATCTTTTATCCAAAGTAATAGATGATGTTGATGAAATGTTTAACTGATGCAATGCTTTTTTATTTTTTGCTTTAATTAAATGACCTGCAAAAAAATAATCTTTTTTTGTTTCGTTGATTGTTCTATTTCCTGATCTTCCAGATTTAATTAGTATTTCATGTAAATCATCAATTAATTTTTTAGATGTTGAGAATATATTTCTTATTCTACCATTTTTATGAAATCTACCATCACCTACCGCAAATCAATATATTAATTCATTTAAGAAATATGAATTCATATTTTTAATTTCATTTGGAATATTCTTTGTATATGTTGAATTGCCAAATTTACAATCAAAGTACATTCCTATTCTTGGGTCTTTAATGATAAAATATTTTCTTTTATTATATTCTCATAATATGTCGTTTTCTTCTAATCTTTCTTTTATTATGTTTATAGTTTTTTTCTTTACTTGTTTAACCATTCATTGATTATGGGAATCTGTGGTTCCATCAGACAAATACAATCCAATTAAAAAAGCAGCAAATAAACTATTAACAGTTAAATTCTGCGAATATTCATTAATTTCTTCTTCATTTCATTTATATTTTGTATGAGTTGATTTATTTCTTTTAATTAACATTTCTTTATTTATTCCTGGGAAGATAAAATTTTCAGAATAATCTACATCTCATTTTCCCAATTTAGGAATATAACTTTTTGTATACTTTTGTGAATTATTATATAATTCTTTCGCTTTAATATATTTTAACGCATTATTTCTATTTCCTAATAAAAATCTATGATCTGGAGTAACCATTGTTTTAATATTTCTGTTATTAATTTGAATCATTTTGCCACTATACTTTTCGTAAATAACTTTTTTCACTGGTTTAATTTCGATTTTTTTAGTTTTAATGTTTAACGAAATAACATCTTCGCCTTCTTGAATTTCATGTATTAATTGTCATCCTCTATTAGCGGTCAAAGCCTTTGCTCCTTCACGAAAACAGTCCGGATGATCAAGTTCCCCCATTGCTCTATGTTCTTTAATATAAGAACTTTTATATTTGTTCGCTTCATTTTCTAAGATGCCATGTGGATAAACTCTGCCATTTTGATTTAATGCGTCTGCTCTTTGAACAACACCTTTTACAATAAATCTTTTATCTGGTCTATTTATCGCCTCATTAATAGCTTCTTTTGGTATTTGAAACATTAGTGTATCTACTAATAATTGCTTATTCATTATCTATCTCCTGAATTCTTTTCATTCTTTCTCTGATTAATTTCAAATTTGTTTATTGCCAATATTAGCTCTGTTATAATTTTTGATGGTTCGTTAAGTGACTTTCATACAGTATTCATTTTTTTCATTTTACTTCCTCTAATCTGTTTATATTTTATCGTTTTTATCCCTTAAGTGTTTCCAAATATTTAATTAAAGAATCTATTTTGTCTGAATATTTTAGTCCCACTGATATATCCAAAACATCTTTAAATTGATGAGCTAGTTCCCCACCATATTTATTGTTTTTTCAAAAATCTTGGAAATCTTTATATCCAAGTTGTTTATATACTTTTTGAACAGTCAATATTCAGTCATTATGTGCTATTTTTACTTTTGGCAAACTCTTTAATATCATTTTTAATTTGACTTCTGAATCTTTAATAATGTCTTCAATATCATCGCCTTCTCTAATCATTTCTTCTTTTATCATTTCTCTTAATTCTGATTTTTTCATTTATTTACTCCCTTAGTCCGTTTCTTTATCTGCTTTTCAATTCTTATCTATATAATCGAAAAATTCTTTCTTCTTTGAATCATCTAAATCGGCAGGTGACTTAACATTAAACTTGTCAAGTACTGTTTTAAAGAACTTTTGATAATCAGTTTCTTCTTTAAGTATCTCACCAATCATGGCTCTAACTTTGTCTCTTGTTGACTCTTTAGCTGACTCTTTGATTATTTCTCTAATCATAGCCCTAACACTGTCCTTAGTTGATTCTTCTAATGCTTTTGTGCTTTTCTGCTCTTTAAGTCTTCTTTTAAGGACTTTAACATATTCTTTGGCCATTTTCTTTTCTCTCTTATATTCGTATCCTTCAATCTTTCTTTGTAATGATACTGGTAATACAAGATCAGAGCCTTCCATAATATTTTTTGCAAAATGTGCAACTCTGCTAGCATCAACTTTATATGTCTTACGCCATTTATTTTCGTCTAATGTCTTCATTCACTCACGTACTTCTTTTACTCTTATTCTCATTATAATTTCTCCATTGTTTTTAATACTATCTCATGTCTAATACTGAATTAAGATGTTCAATTGCGTCTTTAGCTTCCTTAGCTTTTACTTTATCAGTTACTTTATACGTTTTAAGTTTTGCTGTTAAATCTTTTACCATTTTTACTAATTCGCTGTAATCTGCCTCTTGTAACGACCCAAGCTCTTCTCTAATCATTTGTCTTATTTCTGACTTTTTCATTTTATCTTCCTTTTTTATTCTTTTAATAAAAAACAACACGGTAAAACCTTATTACTACGGTAACTAATCGCTACCGTGTTGTTTATTTTTTACGCTCTATTCTTTGAACGCTTTAATGGCCCCAATAATACTTGAAAGCCCTGTTATGATTTCAGATAAGTTTTGAAATATTGATTCAATCAAAGCTTCTGCCTTATCATTCTCAATATCAAATTCTTCTTTCAAATAGTTAATAGCTTCAAGACGTTTTTCTCCATCTGCCAATTCCTTAATAGCTTCGGGTAATTCTCCGATTACATTAAGCACACTTACAATCTCAGGAATGTCATCCAAAAATTCCATAATGTCGGAACTTGTTCATTTGTCATCTTCAAAAGCGGCAAAGGTAGATTCTGCTACTGCTACAAGTGCGTTAATTAATTTCTTTAATGCGTTATTCATTTGTATTGTCTCCTTTTATACTATTTTAATATATCATTTGAAATGATATATTAATTTTTATTTCATTTTCTTCAACTTTATTTGCCGAACTTTACTAGCGCCGTATATATAAGAGCAACGAATGTATTATCAATTGTTTTTAATTTATTTTTAAAATATATTACAGGCTTATATTCTTTTCTAATTTCATCTTCCGAAGCGCTACCATAAAAATCAACATTAAATACTTTTATATCCGAAATCTTCTCGAATTTATCAACTGCCTTTATCGCATTTTTTTCAGAAGTAAATCCCAAAACTGCTCACGAAGATAATGGTCCATTTAATTTTACGGCAACTCAACTAGTTTCATCAACACTTACTTCATTTACTCTTCTTATCTCTTCTTTTATCATTTGTTTCAATTCTGATTTTTTCATCTTATTATTCTCCTATTATTTAATATCAAACATTAATGTAACATACTTTACAATTACATTATCTCCTGTTTTTATAGTAACTGGCAAATTAACGAGTGAATCTTCTATATTTGCATATAAGGGATAGTATTCATTTCTTGCTATACCTAAACTATCTGTGTAAACTAATTCATTAATATGACCAAATAAAACCTCATATTCAACGGGATACTTCGATATTAATGTCAAAGAAGAACTGTCAATAACATTTAAGATTATATCAAAACTCTTATTAAATATATCTTCTTCGCTATTTACAAATAAAGTGTCTGGAGTAGCAATACAATAATTGACTTCTGCATTTAAATCTCTGCTATCACATCCGCTAATCATTATTAATGTTACTAACAATATTAAACAAAATATTTTCTTCATTTTTCTTCCTATTTTTTATAAATTTTGTAGAATTTCATCTGCATTATCAAATTTCTTTTTTAAAAGAGCGGATAAATTTTTATCTAGTCTACGTCTTATAACATCTAATTCGTTAGGCATATATGAAAAATATGAATTTAAACGTTCAATTGCTTCATAAGCAGTTATTAATCTTTTGTCTTTTAATAATTTTGCGGCCATAACTCTTGCTTGTGTATGATCATTTTGACCTGTTAACGCACCTATATCACTAATTACACCTTGAGGTGCCATTTTACCTTCATTCAGTTTACTTAACTCTTTTCTAATTACTTCTCTTAATTCTGATTTTTTCATCTTATTATTCCTCTATTCTATATCATCTATTGGATATAAATAATAATATATATTTGTACCATAATCACAATCATCAACAACTATGCTAAGAAGTCTTTCCATATCTTCTCCATTAATATTATATTTTTTGTGAATTTTTATAAATTCTTTTTCTAAATATTTTTCAAGATTTTCAAATGCTTTCTCATATACTTTAGTGACATCTTTCTTTTGCGCTTCTCAGCCAGTATTCTTTTCTGATAACTCTTTTCTTATTAACTCTCTTAATTCTGACTTTTTCATTTTATATATCTCCTTTTACATTCACGCTTTACGCTTTTTAAATAAATCAAACATGATGATCGCCATTTCTGAGCGAATCAGTTCTTTAATTTTTCTGTAATCTTCTGGCTCTAATTCCTCGTTAAGACTAATTCCTTTAGCGGCCTCTCACCCAAAAATCTTACATCACTTTCTAATGTCTTTAAGACGCTTTGAATTAGGTCCCTTTGTAGAAAACGCATAAGGAGTTTCATATCCCGCTACATCACCAGTTGTACTCAATTCTCTTAAAAAACTCTTCATTTATTTTATTTCCTTTCTATAATTATTTAGTTACATCTTTTAAATATTTATAAAGATAATCTTTCTCATGTTTATATCATTTTTTAAAATCTGTTATTTCCGTTTCGGCTCTAAAACCATCCATTTCCGGATATACCACAACTTCCGAAAATGCCTCTTCATAGATATACTTAATAAATTTCATTAACTCATTTTCATTATATGTGTTGCCACCAATACTAACATGAGATTCATTTAATAATTTAACTTCTTCTCTTATTATCTCTTTTAATTCTGACTTTTTCATTATTTCACTCCTATATATTTCATATAATTTTAACTTCTATAAGTTAACATATCATAAACTTCATCTCAGTTTACTTTTGCAATATTAATTTTTGAGTTCAAAGCATATTTTTTTCATACTTTTTTAAGTTCTCTACCATTACTCGTATCAAGTCCAAGATTCTTTAAATTTTCATCATACAAAAATCATGATATAACTTCCTCTGTATCACGATTCTCAGTAAGTCTTTGAATTTCTTCTCTAATTAATTCTCTCAATTCTGTTTTTGTCATATCTTACCTCTACTTATATTGCATAACGTCTTTTTATGCCCGGCATTATGTTAAATGAATCTTCCATAATCTTTGCATAATTAACACCAAATATTCTGCGAGCTTCACCAACACTATAATTTACACAATAAGAGTTTGTTATCGTTTCATATCCTAAATCTTCTTTAATACCAGTAACTCCAAGTGCTTTTTTAAATGCTTTGTAATCTTCTTCTTTCTTCAAAATTGCAGTGTTTCAATCATTATGTTGAACAAAAGGTATACTATCAGAATTTGCAATAACATTTGATATTTCATTCTCTAATTCGTATAACTTCATCAAATTTGTAATTTGAGCATCTTTAACTCTATTACCTCTTACTAAGCTCTCAGTATGCTTTAAAAGCTCTGTAAGTTTAATTGTAATTACTTCTGAATCAATCTCAGGAATATATCCTTCTAACAATTCTGTTACTCTTGGGACTTCTTTTTCAATATACTCTTTTAATGCAGTTACATTTGACATACTATCAATATATGTTTTTAGCAAACATTTCTGAGCATCATTTAAGATGGCATATTTTTTGTTAAATTTTTCAATTAACATATTATATGCTATAACTCTTATTTCTTTATCCTGACTCTTGTATTTTTCAACCATTAAATCAATTTCTGTTTTCTCTGATTTAGTTATTTTATTTGTAACATGTTCTATAATTGTATATTTTGTTTGAACAATTTCTGTTGGGTTATAATTGTTTTTGGGATATAATTCGGCCTCAAATAGTTTGTATATCGAAGCTAATATTTTATAATTTTCTACCTTAGAATTGAACAATGTATCAATACTGTAATGCTTCTTGATTTCTTTAATAACATTATACTTTTCTTGCGCTAATTGTGATTCATTTAATCTTTTACGCATATTAATAACGGTATCTAAAAAATACTCTAACTTGTTTTCGTCTTTCGTTTTGTATTCTACAATACTATTATATAATCCTAACTCTTCCGATAATAACTTCCCCTTTCCAAAAAACTCTTTTAATATATCGAAAACTGCCGAACCGACATTACCTTCAAGAGTATCAATTGTAATTTGTCTCAATAAGGTTTCGTATATTATCGCACTATTACGAAGTTTCAGATGTTTAAGCTTACGCATATGTTTTCTCCTCGACAATATTATTTTCATTGTCAATTTTTATTTTTTATAACTATATCATTTAATATAAATATAATTATTTTTAATTATTTTTATAATATTTTATCTTTTTCGCTTTTTAATATTTCACTAATCAATGACTTGTCCGTTTCTTCTTTGGCATATTTTAACGTTGAATTTAATCTCTCTAAAAATTTTCATTTATCTTCAATTCTTTTTTGTATGAAACCGTCAAGTCTCTGCATTTCTTCTTCATCGTCCTCAAATATATCTTTGGCAGTACCTTCTAACGATAATGCACTGCCACCATTATAGTTATGCTTTAATCCATTCTTATCGGTTTTACCAGAATCTTTCATATCATCTACTCCTAACATTGTATCAAATTTGCCTTTTTTACTTTTAGTTGTTGTGTCAGTTTCATCCGTTTCTTCATTCGTTTCATTATTATCATCATCTCCTCAACTAAATCCATCGTCTTCTTCTTCACCATTATCTTTATTTGGTGTTGGATTTGCAGGATCAGTTCCATCTGATTCAATTGATTCATATCTAAATTTACGTTTTTTATCTTTAAGTACACCATTACGCTCTTTTATTGCGTCTTCTTCATTTATCTTTAAAACTTGTTCATATATAAAATCACTACTGATTAAATTAGTATCCATCATATCTCTTGCTAATGATATTTTGGAATTTCATAACTCTATTTTTAATTCCTCATGAACTACTGACGGATTAGTTAATGTTAATTCAAAATCTAACAAATCTTTGTTTTTATATCCCTGTGAATAAAGATGTATAATGGCTATCTTAGTTAATTCAGAGATAATAATCTTTTGTATTCTTTCAATCGTTCTAGCGAATCTTAGATCTTCCGCAGACAAAGTTGCCTTAGATCCAATTTCCTCTTCGTAACCGAGAAATGCTTTTGGTATTCTTAATGAAGCAAATAATTTTCGCTGTAAGTATTCTATATCATCAATTACTGCATATTCCATACCACCTAATGTATCAATTTCAGTTCCACTATCACCACCCCTAACTGGGAAAAAGAAATCCTCATTGATCGAATTCTTAACAAAAATACCATCTCTTTCTTTTCCGTTATGTGAATCAATAGCAAAATTATGATATGTCTTAACATTCATGCAATATACATCATCCACATCATCTAAAAATTTTATTTCTTTCACTTTATGATTTATCGTTACCTCTTTTAAGAAATCTCTTTTATTTATAAAATCATTAACACTTTCAAAATTTCTTTTTAAAATTGCTCGCTTTATTACCATGGGAATGAATTTTTTTGACTTTTTTCTTCCACTATTTAACTGTAAGTAATAATCATATAATTCTGGTACTTTGTTCATTTCATTTACTATTTTGGATAAATTTATATTTTTATTGTTTTTGACTATTTTAATAACATTATTAAATAAATACTCATCAAACCTATCCATCATTGCTTTTGAAACTTTTTCTTTATAAGATTTATTTTTTCATCTTTTAGTGTTTTCCGCTTGCATAAACTTGGAATGAGTTTCTTTAAATTTTTTTGTTTTTGAAGGATGATTCGTTTTCATTCTATTTATTGCAAATATAGATAATTTTTGTTTCATTAGTTTTGCTTTTTCTTTACCATATATTTCTTCTCAAGTTTTTCCGTAATTTGGATTTTTTTCTCCAATTTTAGCTTGAGACATTTTAATTATCATATCATTAGTACGTTCATAAGGCACGTAATTTTCCTTCATTCATTTGGAATGTTTTGGCCTTTTTTTGTTACTTAATCTCTCTGAATATTCTTTTTTTCTTTTTTCCGTAAAAGCCTCTGAAATTTTAATAGCATTTTCTGCTAATATACTATTTGAAGCTTTTGTTAATCCAGTAGATCATATTTTTCCTCTTCCTTCTTCAAAGTTTTTTTTGTGTGTTCGACTTCTTTTTCTGTTTATCTCTTTTTTTTCTTCTTTACTTTTTGAATGTCACATATCACTGGCATTTTTAGCATGATATGCAATATGTTCAAAAAATTTCATTGAACAGTTCAAATTTTCTGGACAATTATTGTTTTTGTTGAAATTTTTATGATGTATTACGTTTGAATTATTGATATAATTATCAATATTATATTGTTTCGCAATCATTCTATGAGTAAATTTATACTTCTGTATCTTCGGATTAAATATTTTTTCATAGCCTTTTATTCTCTTTTCCGTTGATTTAGCAGTTCTAAATGGCATTAATGAATCATTTTTTTCTAAATCTTTAGCAGCCTTATAAGAACAATCTCTAAGCATTACTGGATGATTAGGTTCGAAATCAATATAAGAATCATCATCTAATATAACTCTGACCAATTTAGAATCTCTTATTGTTAAATCACATCACAATACTTCACCTGATTTTATTTCTCCATTATCGTTTCTATCTATCGAATATACATAATTTTTCTTTCCATCTTTTCATTCTTTTGCTAATTCTTTGATTGTTACAACTCTCCCATCTATTAAAGGAATTTTTGTGTCTTTTCTTACCGGCATCATATTATATTTTAAATTATAATCCCCAGTTTTTGGGTCAACAAACGGCGTTCTTCTCATACCATTTATAATATTTTCCATGTGTTCATCAATCTCGTCCGGTGCTAAAGCTCCAACATCAACCTTAATAACTCTCTTTTCAGGTGCTCTTGTTATTCTGTGTATTAACATAGCATCTTCCATTAACATTAATTGCTTTCATACTTTTCTGCCACCTTCAAGCATGCTTCTCCCATAAGGAAAGTGAAATACATCGCCTAATAATCTAAAGTGTGCAACCTGAAACTCTTCCAACATATCCTTTTGATCACCAGCTACAACGAACTGAACTAAATATGGATTTTCCTCATCTACTCCTTCGAGTCTCTCAACATCATAAGGCGATAAAACTTTAATGTTTACAATACCTAAATCCTTATGAAGTTCTAAGTACAAATAACAATCACCAAACTTACACATGTTTCTAATTCAACCTCATAAGTTAAATGGAATATTTAATATATCATAAAATAAATTTTGTAATATACCTTCTATATTTTTATTATTTGTTGTGACTGTTAATATATCTTCAAATTCGTCTTTTGTGGTTGATTCTTCCGAATAAAGATCGAGGGCTGATGAGAGAATCGGATCTCGATCCATTTCCATGTAATCATTATATAATAATTGTTTATCAACTCCACCTTGTATTGCCGCACTTGTTTCTTCTAGCTTTGCATAAGTTTTCATACGAGAATATTTTCCTGATTCGCCGTGACGCATTTGAAATCCATCCGTATCTATTACTTTAATTTTCTTTTTTCCAACATATCTAACAATAACATTATTAGAGAATAATCGTCTTAACCCTCTATAAAAATTACTTGTTTCTTGTGCCATATATTATCCTTCCTTTATAAAAAATCTCTTAAGTTTAATTTGTGTCCATTTACATTTGCCTTTCATGGATCGCCATCATCGCTGTCATTATACATTTGTTTGTTAGTTAATTTTCCCGTAAATTTTAACATTTTCTTTGTTGTCTTACGACTTTCTGTTAATAGGGTTATCGCTATTTCTCTCACATACAATCCCATGGCGGCAGACAAAACTAAATCATCATTTTTACCATTAATTGCCTCTGCCTTTCCACCTTTCTTATATACAAATGTTGTCAATTCGTTTAATAACCTTTTTGAGTGAACTATAATTTCTCTCTCTCTGAAAAATCTCTCCATTTTATTTATCATTAATGGTCTGGTAATCATTGTGTTACTAAATCCAGGTATTTTATTTGCATTACTTTGTAACAAGAGTTTAACTCTTTTTGCAATATCAGCTTTTTCGCCCGCTCTTCCTGAGTAATATAAATTTTCATATCGCTTATGTAATGCCGCTTCAACTGTTGTCAATCCTAATCCATTATTCTCAATTACTAATAAGGCACTATTATATTCAGTTGCAACACTTACTGTTCATGTTCCTAAATCATACGGGTCAATTAAGCCAACATACTCACCAACTTGTTCTAATGTTTCTACATCTCAAATATGAAAGGCAGATTTATCTGCAGAATCACCACGAGAAACATCGACTGATACAATATATTTATGATTCGGTTCGGGATATTTTCATATTCAAAATTTACCAGCATATCTTTTTTCTATTGGTTCGCATACATGTTTTTTTCTATACTCTTCTATTATTTCTAATTCAACAACTGAATCACCTGATGTTAAAAACGAGCAATCATGCTCTTGAGCAGCCGCCTTTTTACCCATTTTTCTATCTTCATTATCTCTATAAGCTTGATCTCTATTGGGATGTAAATGTCAAGGTAATTTAATTGTATTAAATTCATTCTCACCAGCTTCTGCATCTACTCATAATTCATGAAAAACATTTCCCACGCCCTTAGGTGTTGATAGAATAATACAATCACCACCTTCTGCTAATGTATTACTTGCAGATGTTCAAATTTCTCTTGCTAGATTTTCTTTTACAATAGCACACTCATCTCAAATCAATAATGACAAAGCGTCAGAACGTCCGGCATCTTCGGTAGCTGATGAAGCCTCAACTGTTGAACCATTTCTAAAACGAAGTTTGGATTTGGTATCTACAGGTAATTTACCATTATCATCTTCTGCCATTCTTTTTAATCATTTTGGTAATAGTTTGTATATTGTGTTTATTTTATATACCATACTATTTGCAACTCTTGTCTTATTCGCTATAATTAATATCATTTTATTATCATGAAATAACATTAATCAAGTTGCATAAGCAGAAGTTAATGTAGAAATTCCTAATTGTCTCGCTTTTAAAATAATATTTCATCTATGTTTTAAAAACTCTCCAACTGCATCTTCCTGAAAATCATACAAATCAAACTTTATTAAACCTCTTTTCGGATGTAATATTGTGCAATACTTCTGCATAAAATACGCAGGATCGGTTGCACATTTGGCGTATTCCAATTTGATGAGTCTTTTCATTTCAGCAGATTTACTTTGTGACTGTGTGTTTTTCATAATATTTCTCTTCTGTTATTTTACCATAAAGTAATATGCATACGTATGCTTTATGTTATCAATGGCATCATCAATAGCTTTACCGTCTCCCGTTTTAATTGCATTCATCAATACTTTTGCAGTCTTATTAAGTAGCTTTAGTTGATATTCAAAATTTTCTTTTGGATTGGTATAAAATTTATAATTACCCTTTGTACTTTTTTCTAGTTCTCCAAATCTATTACTCTCTTCACCAAGTGATTTTGTAGTAGTCACAACACCTAACTCTTCTCTAATAATTTCTCTTAATTCTGATTTTTTCATAATATTATTTCTCCTATATTAACGCAATTCATCTAATAATTCTTTTGCTCTTGTATAAAATCTCAATGCTTGTTGAAAGTTTTTATCAGCGGTCTCAAAGGCCCTGCCAGGTGTTGTATTTTGAAGCTTGTTCTTCTTGATATACAACCTTGTCTTTTCTCTGTCTCTATTGACGGTATTAAGCTTCCTAAGCAAAGGCTCTAACACCTCTCCATTATACATTCCTTCAAAAATGTTAGCTTTCATCTCATTTAATTCTTTCTTAGTTATCATTTAATCACTCGACAATTTAGTTGACTTCTTTCAAGCTTTTCATTCTTCATAATATTTCTCTGAAGCAAGAATTATTCACAAAATTCCAAAAAATGCTAATCGTTTATAATTTGGTATATCATTATCAAGTAATTTTGCTAATTCTAATCAAATACTCAACATTCCCATTACTAAGCTTGATGTATAAACCGTATCTTTTAATGACATTACATAATGTTTAAAATCTTCTTCTAAAAATTCTCTATCTTCTTTAATCGTTTTGAGCTTGTTGATTTGATTTAAATTTTTATAATTTGATTTAAATTTTTTATTGATTATTGCTAATGCTTCATCTTCTTTTCCGGAAGCAATAATTGATTGAGCAAACTCTTCTCAGCCAGTTCTTATTGATTTTGCTATCTTTTGAACTGACAATTTTGCTAAATCTTTTGTCATCTTTAATAATTCACCAACGCCTTCGGCAAGTAACATTTCTTCGTTAACAATTTCCATTAATTCAATTTTATTCATTTTTCTCAAACTCCTTCTCTTCGCTAATTAACTTTTCCTCCAACAAATTTAACTGTGTTATTTGAGTCTCCATCGCTTTTCTCTGCGTATTATAGCTAATCTGATCTATTGTTCAGGTTTCTAATTCTCCACTTTCATTACCGACAAATTGAATTTTTTTATTGAAGTCTTTTAGTTGCTCTTCTAACATTCGCTTATTATCTTTAATTTGAGATAAAGCATTTTTACGCAATCTTTTTTCTACATGTGATCTTCAAGTTCCTGCAATTCTCATCTTGCCCTCTTCTTCAATTACACAATCTCAACACTTACCCTCTAACTCTCAAGGCTTTTTGTCGTAACGTCTTCTCATTTTTCTATTACATATTGGACAATGAGTTGGCATTTGACTTTCTTCTTTGGTTTCTTGTAAAAACTTAGCCTTTGTTGACATATAAGTATTATTATATAATGTCATTTCAACTCCATCCTCATCTCAAACATCGCCAGCTTTTTTGTTTCTTCTAATCTCAGCAAGTCTTTCGTCTTTTGACTTTTTATTGCCCATATAATATGATTTTGATTTTTTATTATTTCCCGCAAGCATACGTCTAACTTGTTGTATATTATTATTTTTCACTATAACCCCCGTAATATATCCTTTTCTATTTTTAATAAATCATTAACAACTCTTTCTTTTAAAGGTACTGTATGATAAGTATTTTGAGATAACTCTTCAGTTCCTGTTATGTCTTTTGCCGTATCAATTGCTCTTTTCTTTTCTTCTTTATCTACATGTTGAGCAAATTTAAATCCTAATTGAATAGCAACTTTTGTTATTCATTTCCTTCATTCATTATAGGCCTTTGTTCCTTTCCAATCTCTATAATTGGTTGGAGTACTCGCTCCGGCAACACCAGCAGGGAAGAAACTTACAGCAATAGCATCACCATAATCATCTGCATTTGAATAATCTTCATTAACTCCATTTACAAGATAATTAATAATTTTCATACCAGCTTTCTCCGCCAATTTTTTTACATCTTTTGAATAATGTCTGTAATTTACATATCAGGTTGCAGGACCATCATCTGCATCAGTACTATTAACTGGAGAAGCTGTCATCTCAGTTAATAATCAATCTTTATCTAATGATTCTGTAAATTCTTTTAGTTTTACAATACTTTCATCTTTAAATAGATAACTATTAATATTTTTTTCTATTTTATTTTCCATAGCTAATTCTTTTTCTCAACTTCAACCTTCTGTGAATTGATACTTACTAGTTAACGCTTTATATTCTGCTGTACTCATACCGTCAGGTAAATCAATATTCTTTTGATATACTTTTCTATTTTTTCTTCTTGGATCATCATTTGTCATTATATGTCAAATTTTATTTAATTCGTCTTCCGTTCGTTTTATGCTACCAGCATAATCTTTTGTAGGAACTAGAACGCCTTGATTTCTGGAATCATTTTCTCAATTATCGCCAGGGTCTTCAAATTTACCTTTGGAATTCATTACAACCTCAATTCTTCAACCATTACCTAATATGTCAATCCCAGTGTCATCTTTAATATCTTTAGCTAATTTTCTGAATTTACTTTGAGGAGGATATTCTCAAAATGAAACTATTTTTTTATTTTCCCATAAGCGCCCTTTATATTTAAGCTTGTCTCGTAAAATAGGATATCTATCATCTTCATTTTCCCATATCGAGTAATGAGTTTGACCGTTTTCACTATGAAAAAATTTGTTATTAAATCAACCAAAAGCAAAAGCGTCATGATCGTTATAACTACAAAGTGTAGATAATGCATCCGAACTAATACCATCTGGGGTTTCATTCAATTGTTTCTTTTCTCAACCTCAACCTTCTGTAAATTGATATTTGCTAATTATAGCTTTATACTCTGCCGTACTCATGCCGTCAGGTAAATTCTTAATATTCTTTTGATACACTTTCTTGTTTTTCTTTCTAATATCTTGTGGAGATAATACATGTATTAGTGCTAATTCTTTTGCTGTTCTTTCATCACTACCACCATATTTTAATGTCGGAATTAAAACACTTACACGATCATTTCAGTCCGTATCACGAACTTTAATTGGTTTTCCATTCTTATTCGGAACAATCTCAACTCTTCAAGATTTACTTAATAGATTTGTATTAATATTAGAATGACTACCAAGCTCTTTCATTAATTTTTTTCACTTACTTTCTGGTGGATATTTTCAAAATGACATTATTTTCTCTTTAAGTCATAAACGACCAGGGTATTCTAGTTTTTTTCTCGAAATATAATCGTAATCTTTATCTGCTTTCTTTTTTTTCACATCTCTGGGTACCAATGAGTAATGCCAATCAGTACTATTCTCACCAACATATAATTTTCCCTTATATCAAGCAAAAGCTCTTGCTTCACTATCTCCGAAACTAAATTTATCATAATTTATCGTTACCCATTCTGGATTTTCAGTTAATAAATCTTTTATTACATTCTCCGTTAACTTATCTATTCCTTTCATTTAATAATCACACCTTTCTATTCCTTTCATTTTATTATCCTATATATTTTCCATTACTATTATCTATATTTCAGACTTTAATTATATTAGGAAAGTTTTTTTTCCCATATTGTTCGTGAAACTTTCTGTGACATTTTACGCAAAGTGTAATAGCATTTCTCAAATCATATCTTGTTCTTTTGTGTCTTTTAAAGCCTAAAATATGATGAGCGTTAATTCTACAACCAACTCTCCCACACTTTTGACATCTGTTTCCATCTCTTTTGAAAATAGCTTTACGTCACTTTTTATATCTATCAGAATGTCGCTCTATTATAGCTTCATCAACAACACTACGTTTTATAATCTTATTTTTGCTCGTAAAATTCTTTCTATTTTTAATATTGCCCTTCAATAATTCTGATATTTTATCTAGAGTATTCATTAACTATCAATTCTTATTCACCAATATGTACTTTGTATTTCTTTGCATTATCTATTCATTTTTTAGCAATGACATTTTTAACTGGTGTATTTGTTCACTTGTTTATTGTTTTATATGTTATATCAGGTAACGTTAATTTATCATCTTTCTTACTGATATTACCGTCAACTTCTAAAAAGTTTTTACCAAATAATGTTTTGAAATATTCTAAATTATTTTGAACTTGATGTCACATATCAACAACATCACTTTCCTTTAATTTTCTTTCTCTAAAATTATTACGCTGTAAAGCTGTTTCAACTGTTGTATTTACAAAAACCATATATGTATCGTAACCCATACTTTCTAATTGCTGTTTTAAATCATCAACTCGCTTTCTATTTCTTGCAGTAATATCTATAATCATACCAATTCTGCCATCAACAAATGTCTTATATCGTTTGGCTGCCGCTATCTTAGCTTTACTATAAATAGATTCAGGGTTCTCATTAGCATATATTTTCCATAATTCTTCATCATTAAGTTTTGTTAAATCAGCACTTAAACCTGCTTTCTTTAACATATGTTCAAACTCTCTATCAGAATTAAATATTTTTAACCCATCTGGAGAAAATGATAGTTTCTTGGGAATACTGAATAACTCACTTGCTACTGTAGTTTTTCCAGAATTATGAACATTTATTTCTGATTCACCAACAAAATAATTATGATTGTTTGATACTTTCAAATCATAAACATACTTTTTATTATAATCTGTAATCTTATTGATAGACTTTATTTTTATATTATTTTTCGTATAATAACATAATATATCGCTCTCCTCTGTTAGATTTTGTGCTTCAATTCAAGAACCATCTCTTAATCTAATTTTATGGTCAGGCGTGCAAACAATTTTTTCATCATTTTCTAGTATAATTTCAATCATTTCATCTTTTGCGAGATAGTTAAATATTTTCTCAACTTTTTCTAATACTTTATTGTTATTGTTATCAGTTGTTCATATCAAATCTCCACATTTTACATCTGATATTTTTTTATGTCCATCATTAGTTTTAACAAGCGTATCTTCATCAAAACAACCTGGACCGCCACCCATAAATATGATTTTGAAAATACCTTTATCATTAACCCCTTCTGTAATTAAAGGTAAAAATTTTGTTGCTTTCATTGTTAAACTCCCTTGCCAAATACTTTTTTAATTGTGAGTAATATTATTAGAAATGACTGAACAACTCCAATAAATCAAGTGATTGTTTCTTTAAAATTAAAAGCGGATATATCTTTATTTTCGGTAGTTGTAGGCGTGACCACCTCCTTCATCTGCTTATTTTCTTCTTGTACTATTATAGGCCTTGCACTAAAAGAATTATTAAAAATATCTGACATATCCACTTCCGAATCTTTCGTATTTACTTCTATGCTCTCTTTGTTTTTTATATGATTTGAGTTATCTATAAATGTTGGCAATCATAAAACTGTTAGTATAATAAATCCCGCAAAGATAACTCCAATAAAAGTTTTTTCTATAGACTTTGTTAATTTCTTATCAACTGCTTCTGCTAATTTCATTTTAATTTATTTTTCCTCTAATTTTACCCTACTAACTCAACTTGATGCAAATATTTCTTGACTTTCATTATTTTCCATTATATTAATATAGCGATAACCTTTCATGCAAATGTATCAAATTTTAATTTCATGTCATTTATTAGAATAATTACTATTAACAGTTTGTATAATTCCAATTGTTTTACTTCCAATTATTCCATCAACTTTTAAATCATCTCATAGTTTCT
>Ga0307928_10001508_pt1 | contig 17658 bp, 26 predicted proteins | sample AceLakmetagen232_FD_201815 | JGI IMG/M metagenome (GOLD analysis project Ga0307928, IMG submission 201815) | Saline water microbial communities from Ace Lake, Antarctica - #232 | ecosystem: Environmental > Aquatic > Non-marine Saline and Alkaline > Saline | place: Antarctica: Ace Lake... | reverse complement strand
ACACCGCAGGTATCAAGCACACCGATCCCCGGGACATAAACCTCTAAACCTCTGCCTAATTTCTGTTTTGCCATATGGCACACTCCTTTCTAAACGGGAGTTAGCTGGGCAGTCCCGCCCGATAACGAGACCACCCAAACCAAACCCAAAATCATTTACAGAAGGCCAGTTCCATCATTGCCCTCTTCAAGTTGACATAAGAGTAAGTTGTTTGTGGCAACATACGTTCCACTCTGCATAGCGTGTGCGCAACTCTTACCATAAGTGCTATTGCAATCTATGAATACTCCTGAAGAAGAAGCATTATAGAACGTCCCGCTTGCGTGCGCTCTTTCAATTACCACATACGCTAAGTCAGCAGAAGCAGCAAGATAAGTACCAGGTGAATTTTCAAGCGTAACCGCGATTCCTGTAGTTGGCGTAGTAGCTACTGTGTAGCCACCAGGTTTTACTCCAGTTCCGGCTGTAATGAAAATCACATCGCCAGCCAGGACATAGGTGGATAAATCTCCGCCTGCCTGGGTAAGTAATTTACCTGTAATAGTAGCAGCCGTGTGTGTTCCTGCGATAGTATGCTCTTCACTCTGGCACTGAACATGACCGTCACTATCCGAATCACTGCCAGCCGTAACGCTAACAGCGACAAGGCACTTTGCTGCACCACCCGGTATGTAAATATCAATCGGCTGGCCTAACACACTCGGTGCGGCATCATAATCTTGAGCCACAACTCCAGCAAAGAAATTTTTAGTCGCTGTACGAGGCAGCATAACAGCCCTATTCCTGAAACCATAGGCATCTGTAAGCGTCTCGCCTGTTTCGTTACTATCTGCAAATCCAAGTTCGTAGCAAACACCAACACCTTCCTTCAGGGCGCAGTCGCCTACGAACCAGACTCGCTGTTTTTTGGCTAGTGCCTGCTTGGCATATAAAGCTAAATTATCCATTCTTATTACTCCTTTCTTAGAGCATTTTTACAAGCCGTTAGGCTATATAGAGAACCGCGTTATTTCTTCGGTTCACACAAACAGTATTGATTGACAAGTCAATTTCCGACACGAAGGTATTGTGCTGATTAGGAGCCTTGTGGGCATCGCTCTGGCGTAGATAGTCGCCTTTCAATACAAACGGAACGAACGTATTCTTATCAATCATATAGATCGGATAAGATGTATCGTCGTCAAGGTCAGGCACCCAAATAAGGCGATGCCTCTTGAATACTATCTCGTCGTCATACGGCGCCAAGTCCCTACCGAGGTTCTCGTTCTGAGCTTCGCCGAGGTCTTCCATCGAAGAAATAGTCGTCTCGTTCATATAGAGAACTCTCTCCATACCGGTATCGCCGCGGAATTGGGCCTTAGTTACAGGCGATTTCCACTTTGTTTGGCGATGTGCCGATCTAAGTTTCTTAATCAGATCAGCCTTCGTAACGGATGTATATGTGTTCGTGTAATTCTTGAACGTAGGTACTTCCGTCAAGTTAATGTTACCGACCGTAGTAAAGCCAGAAGCCGCGCCACCGTTGAAGCCTTCGGAAGAGTTTTTAACGATCCAATACTTCAGACCCCACATGACAAGGTTGTTGTCTGCGTCTGGGGTACCGAAGAAAGCGTTCTCAAGTGTCTGGGCAACTCGCAACATCATTGCATGTTTTTGAGGTGCAATAACATTGTTTATTCTTGCCTTACCCTTATTCTCAAGAATCATCCGTCGTTCATACGTCATAGTATCTGTAAGCCGACACCATTGAACCTGCATCTTCTTGAGAAGGTCTTTGAAGTCGTAACTATCCTCATCAAAGAGACCTACCCATCGACTCAACCCGCCGATACTGTGCATCAGCGTTTCCTGGATACCAAGACCGCTGCTTAACGTCCTAACGCCGCCTCGCTTTGTCAGGATATTACCCATAAATTCATACTGCTGAAGTTCCTGGGCTATCTGCTGAAACCTACCTTCGCCTAAATCATACTGCGTAGTAGTTATCATATCAGCTATATCAACATCTCTTATTTGCATTTTTAAAACCATCCTTTCCTAAAACCTCTCAGGATTATTCTGCATCAAGTTTTGCATCAAATTCCTTACTGGCTGCCACAGCTTTATCGTAAGAGGTAAGGCTACTCTTCTTTCCAGAAGGCTTTGGAATTGCTTGCCCAGCCCTCTTTTCCAGCTTAGTAACCGTTTTCTTTGTTGAAATTTCTTTCCCTTTTTCCGGGAAAACCATTGCTAATGCCTGTTTAAAAACTTCATCTTCAGGCAAAAGGTTTTGCTTTGCGTCGCTGTACGTCTTGTCGATAGCCTTCATCGCATGAGCAACTTTCATACGGTTAGCCATTTCGTTTCCGTCCTTAGATAGATTCCTGCACTCGCCCTTACCTATCTCAGACTCGAAGTTTTCTGCGAACTTATCAACGTAAGAGTCAAACTTCTGCTCAAAACCGATTGCCGCCTGATTCGTCATTTTTGAAGTAACAACACCAAGCTGCTCCTTCATAGTGGCGAACTGTTTTGCAACGCTCGCGTTCATCGCTTCCATCTGGCCTTTATAGTGTTCGTTCACACCTTTCATACCAGCCAGAAGCTCAGGGTCGATAGCGTCTTCGTCTTCAAACTTCATTTCAAACGGCTTGAACTCAAACGGCTTTAACTCTCCTTCTTCGCTTTTCTCTTCGCCGATCTCGTTCCCCGCTTCCTGATTACCGCTATCCTTAGATTGGGCTTTTATGATATGCCCTAAAGTCGATCTAAGCGCCTTGGCACTTCCAAAGCTCTTGGCCTCAGCTAAATCAAGACCTGTTTTAACTGCAAGGGTGAGTAGTTCGTCGGTAAGAACCGTATCGTCAACATCTGTCTCATCCTTTTCCTCAGCGGCATTTTCTTCTTCGCTGGCTTCTTTAGAGGCGGTATTTTTTTCTTCGCCTTTATCTTCAGTTTTGTTTTCTTCAGCACCCTCTGACTCTTCAGATTCTTCCTCAACACCCTCTTCGGCGAGTTTCTTATCAAAATCGTCCTGAATCTTGATAGCTTCTTCGCTAATCTCGTCCTCTTTGATTTCCTCGGTTTCAATTTCTTCTGCTACTTGGTCTTCTATTTGGTCTGCCATTTTAAAATCTCCTAATTTGGGTTATTGGTTACGGATCTGAATATCCACCATTCCTATCGTGCATACCGTATGCCCTGCAAAAGTCTTTTCTATGCTTGGCGCTGGTAAAAACAGCGTCTCCTTGCGAATTAAACTCTGTCGGAACGCCCATAGCAGACGCATCGACTGCCGCCTCAACAGCCTGATCTGGTGCTACTCCGGCAGCGACAGAAGTCATAGGCCAGTTACCGGGCTTGTGGCTTCCAGCCTCGGCACCGAAGTCCCTAACCATAACAAACTGATCTTTCGGGCAAAGTTCGGGCCGGTCAACCTTAGACATAGGCTTCATCACATCCTCAGTATGGCCGCAAGCTGGACACAAATAACAATAGATCATACCGCACCTCCTGAGACGTACATAGCGACAGCAAGGCCGACGGCACCGGCAAGGACAACAAACGCCACTGTAATAGCAGCGGTAATACCAGCTATTTTCCATCTTCGATTCACTGTCATGTGTCTCTCCAAGTGATTCTTTACTACTTCATAAAGATCGTCAGATTCTTTTTTCGTCCATAGTTCCGGCTTTTTAAAAATCTGCTTCCGGTCTTTTCTGGTCTGGTCAAATATCTCCTGCACCTTCGGATTCCTTAATTTGGGTTATTGGTTGCCCTGCTGACCTGATGCCGCGACAAGTTGCTGTAATACTCGGTTATTACCCTGTCTCGACGGGCCTGGCCTGCCTTCGCGTATATATTTGCGTGTAGTATTCGGATTCATCCTCACTGACTCGCCATGCGATCCTTCCTGTTGCTCTTGCGGATTTGCGTATATCAGCATATCCTTGAGTTCCGGTAAGTTGATGTACTTGCTAAGGGTATTCAGGAAATTCTCGTAATTAATGAAAATACCCTGCGATGCCAACTGCTGAGATGCCGGTGCAAGAACCCCCTCGTACACACGCATTAAGGCCGACGCTCTACTCGCGGGGGTCTGATGCTGCATCGAAAACGCCTCGATCTCAAAGTTGTATTCGTAAAAATCTGTTTCGCGGTCTAAGATAGAAATTGAGCTTTTTTGTTCGACACCATATTCCTTAATAGTAACCGGGAAGCTGCGAACCGGGTCAGTCCAGCGATACCAGCCAATATCTTTAGTAATAGCGGTAGCAAACTCGATAGTGTTCTTCTGCATTGACTCAAGCCGCTTACTTGCGTTAGCAGTAAGAAGTTGATCCTGGCCGAGAGTTTCAGCGGAGGTATCAAGTCCACCCATAGCGTTTAGATTGCCGAAGTGCGTATTCGCCAATTCGGTAACTTGCAGGAAGAACATTAGTCCCATCTGGTCTATTCCGCCAGTATTTATATCTTTAATGGATTCTGGTCGCTCAACCTTTATCATATCACCGTCAGACGCTTTAACTATCCTATTACCATCCGAGTCCGCAGAACCCTGAACAGCGGTAACTTTCTTTTGCCGGTTAGCCTGCCTACCGAGCTTTCTGAATAGGCTATTAGCAAGAGTATGTAAATCCTGCCATGTCGAAACAGGCGATAGCGGCATTATATTATCAATTACTTCGTTGAATTTAAGGAAATGATACGGGCCGGTCGGAGGGCCTTCCCATTCGATAGTCTTACCGACAATGTCAACCTGTTCAGCGATTGTAACAATGACGTTCTTGTGAGGTACCCAAATATCCCACAGGTCGACCGTTTCGCGGAACTTGTCTTGTGCCATCTCGTTTTCTTTACTGATCGAGGAAGTCTTTTCGCTATCACCTTCATGGATAGAAGCAGATGTATCGTTAGGTACGAGTTGCGAAATAAACTCCTTATTCAGCCCCATATCCTTCAGGTCGTCTACCGGAACCGAATACCGATCGCCGCAAAACTGAATTTCGTTCCAGTTAGACGAAGACATATCGTGAACCCAGTTGTCCAAACTGACAGAACGAGCAAAAGGCTCGCCAAGCGGATAGTCCCTACCGCCGAGACGAACACTAAGAGTATTATGTAGCCCTATTTTCATAATACCAATACTGAACATCGCTTGCATAACCGCCTTATGAAGCTCTTTTTGAATCTTGATCTCATCGAGAAGCCAGTTAATATCAAGAGCCAGTTTATAAGCAACCGGTTTAAGGTCTTTAGAGCCAGTAGTAATCAGTACGTTTGGCCGCCTTGCCGCTAAATGTTGCGTATATATGTTTAGAGCCAACTCAATATAATTGACCGGTACAATATCATCGGCACCATTATCGGAATAATGTTTACCGACAAGCTGTTTTACAGCCGCAAGCTGATTCCTACGAAAAGGTTGTAACTTGCGACGACTAAACTCCATCGAACTCTGTAACTTGCCAAGCTCTTCTTTTGTGAACTCCATATCATTATCCTCGTTTACGTTACGATCCACCAGTTTTCGGATTCAAGGTCTTCAGTAGAAGGATTCCACGCTTTGGTAGAATCATTCCATTTAATCCAATGATAACCTGGAGTCTCATAGATATAAATAGATGCACCCGAATTCCAACTCAACCGTCTAACCTTATTACCGATCTTCATCGCATTAACCGCTTCAGTGAAATTCATGGGCTTATCCTCCGGCATTGGCTGATAGCTAACAACATCTTTAAGTACCGCGGTCTCTCCGTGTTCGTATTCAACTTTTAATTGCATTATCGGATCTCCTTTACCAACCACTTTCGGTTTGATTTTTGGTTTCATACTTCTCTCTTCTGCCAGCGAAGCAAAATTCTGGAATCGCCGGTTTATTTTCTTTCTCCATCTCACCTTGCAATTTAATCAATTTCCATGCCAGTGCCTTAGCGACGACTATATCGCCGTGATTATCTTTAGCACCGGAAGGGTCAACGGTACTCTTACTCCTTGAATGTACGACCGAGCTATTCGCCATCTCAAAGACATACTGACGAGCCTCCTGGACAAACCTCTTACTGCGTATAATGTAATCTTCGTCGTGTATAGCCGCCCTTAATTCGCCAAACGTTAGTGTCTTATTATCTTTAGTGAAAAAGTAGCCTGGGATGTTCGATACTTTACGGTCAAGGCTCTTTTCGTCAGTTCTCAGATAGATATTGCTATAGCCAAGCTCTTTTACCTTCCTACCAAATATGCGGCCCGGGCCACCAGCGTCCCATATCAGTGTAGCGTCGTTAAAGTATTTACCCATAGAAACCGCCAAATAAGCCAATGCACTCGGAGGCGTGTACGGACATACCCATTCAGCGACATCTTCCTTCGTCTTTTTATTACTGACGCTTATCGCACTATTACTGGCACCAGTACCGACAGCGACATCAACTGCGATCACGAATTCGTCGTCAGCCGCCATCTTACCGTAGACATCCGGCTCGATCCACATATTCAACCGGCCATTACTACACTCGCGTAATTCGATAAACTCCTGATTAACCTTCTCAAATTCAAATTCACCAGTAAAAACCGGTGCCCGAAGCGTTTCCTTCTCGATCCTGAGCATATCGTCCGGCCAGAAGAATTGATAATCACTGCCGAGATAGTCTATATCAAGTTCCTGTGCGATTTCCGTTGGGTGTGCTGCACGTTTACACTGGTGATCGTACCACGGACTTCTCATCTTACCGTCGAGAATGAACGGGTAATCATCAGGGTAGAAATAAAGATAGCCGCCAACCCTAAATTCACCAGCACAGCCCTTATCGAGTATATTGAGCTTACCGTTGGCATCAGTGGTATACATACCCATATTCTTTCGAGGGTCTTGTGTCCAGTGAAAACGCAATACAGTGATCTCCGTAAACTGCCGTACCTCATAAAAAGCGTTAGCGACACCCTTCGGAGTTGAATTGAATATCCTACAGTTGGTAATATCTCTGGTTGACTTCAGGACATCGTAGCCCTGTTCTACCGAAGCGAACTCGTCAAGGCCCATAGATCCACAACGACCGCCACGAGCAACATCGCCAGTGGTACTATTACCATCGATCACAGAACCGTTAAGCTTATTGAATAAGTGTAAGTGTATTTTATTGTAAGAACCCTTCCTCATTATGAAATTAGGCTCATTATCAATTATGAACATAAGCTTCCAGAACAGGCAGTCAGGGTCTTCGTTCTTATCTACAAGGTCTTCGTTCCTACTGACAAGTCGGAATGACTGTGCCGGGTAGAAAGTCCATAGCCACTTGTAAGCCAGTATAATCAGCCAGGTAGCACCCATATCGCGGCTCTTTTCGATAAGTACATCTTGACCGGTCAAGATACTATTAATAATCTCCAGCAGGGCCTCATCTTGGAACGGGTAAGTCGTAAACGGAATCTTTGTAGAATTGGGTAGCAATCTCGGATCGAACGTCCAGCAGAAGGTATTAACGTAGAAAAGAATATCCCGCGAACACATGATCCAAAGCTCATCAGCGCCGTGAGACGAACCGTAGCCGTACTCAAGCATCTGCTTGCGATACGCCAAGACTTCTCTCATATTACCCTTACGCACTAAGTGGTAATACGGAGTCTTGACTACTCTCGCTTGCTTCCGCTTCAAGTTTTGCGATAAGGTCAAACTTTTCCCGCCCGTCGTCATTCGTTTCTCCGTCTTGATTAGCTTTGGTTAGGTTTGGTATACGCTTGCCTTGTACTTGGCATCTGAAACTCTCACTACCCCTCATATCACGCAATAGCATCCACGCCTGATGGTTCGGGGCATCGGTAGGCATAATATCCAGACACGCACAAAACTCCAACGCCCAGTCGGCAATTTCGGCAAAGGTCAGATTGGATGTATTCTTATCAGCTTTGCGTTCCTTCCACATTATCCACATAGGAGAATGTTTCTTGCGAAGAGTACACCAGTCAGGCATACTGGTATCTTCACCACCGAGTATGGGATGTTCTTTAATGAAATACGTTCGAGCCTTGCGGTGAGCGACGGTTCCAGCCTTGCCGGAATCCTTTGCCGTCTGAACCATCTTCTCGTAATCTTGCAGCAACCCCATAAGAACAAGCTTGTCGTAAAACGCTTGAACTGCATCGGACAGTTTTTTGTTCACCTGAATCATATAAACGTCACATATACACTTTAAATTCGATTTGTCAAGAGAAATGTTTCTTTTTTGCAACATTATGTTTAAAAAAAACCACACGCCCGCACAACCACCCCTGCTTTCTTTCACTTTTTTTATAAAAAGTTCTTGACATTCAGAACCTCAACCGTATAATGACCGGCAATGAATCGAACCCAAAAATCAATTCAGGAGAAGCCCATGAAAAACCTCATTAACCGCATAAAATGCAAGCTATACGGACACAAGTGGATGTTCGGTAGGAATGAGATAAAATGCGACCGATGCGGACAGTGGTTGGTAAAGAGATTCAACTTCCATGACCGCCATTTACTTCTCTACGCTGGCCTCTACAGCGTTCAGCACAATGGTAAGATAAACTTCAGCAAGCACACCATAGTCCCCCTAGAAACCCTTCAGGTAGCAGAAGCCGCCTGCCGAGAGGCCAAGTATTACAAAACCGCTAAGGAGCTGCGAAAATGCCTGACAGCAGAAAAATAGGAGACTGACTAATGACCAAAGCAGAAAACGAACTCATCAAAAAACTGAGGGAAGCTCACAAGAATACCACCTACAAAGCACCGAGAACAGGAAAAACAAAGAAAGCCTTCTGCACCAACCCATTTATAATCATCATCAACAAAATAAGATTCTGGCGTTATAACAGATAGCCATTTTTAGCCATCCCTACGAGATTATACAACCCTACCCCTTATTTAAAGCCCAAAAAGAAGAAGGAAGACTGATCCCGGATTTCCCAAGTAAATCCTTCCAAAAAAGAGAAATCTTGATAGTTCAAGTTGAATTTGGTAAAATTATTGGCGTCGAAAGGTAGAATAATGTTTAGTAAACAGTTAAATGGGAAATGTCAGATGATGCAATAAGCACCATTGAGGCAAAGGGGGTAAAAGCAATAAAAATTGCCATTTTGGACGGAGTGCTTTATATCAAAGGAAAAAACAAAATGTATAAAGCCGTTACCGGGGATTATAAAGATTACAATATTATGAGCACACTAGTTTTACGGGAATTTTTATATCAGTTGTAAGGTTGAAAATGAAAAACTTACTAATAAAAGGAAATAATATTCAAGGTCTTAACTACCTTTTAGAAAACAGGGAACTAAAAGGGAAAATTGACTTGGTGTATATTGACCCGCCTTTCGCGACAGGCGGTAATTTTACTATTACAGACGGCAGAGCCTCAACAATTAGTAATTCAAGAAACGGAGATATTGCGTATTCTGACAAACTTATTGGCAAAGACTTTATTGCTTTCTTAAGAAAACGGTTAATTCTAATTAAAAAGTTGCTTTCTGAACAAGGCTCAATTTATTTGCATATTGATTACAAAATTGGGCATTATGTAAAAGTAATGATGGATGAAGTTTTTGGGATTGAGAATTTCAGAAATGATATTACAAGAGTTAAATGTAATCCTAAAAACTTTAACCGACTCGGGTTTGGTAATGTAAAAGACCTCATTCTTTTTTATACCAAAACTTCAAGTCCAATTTGGAACGAACCACGAGAAAAATATACAAAAAAAGACCTCGATAAATTATTCTCAAAGACGAATGAACATGGAAGACAATATACAACTGTTCCTATTCACGCACCGGGAGAAACAGAAAATGGAAAATCTAATCAACCATTTAAAGGAATGATGCCTCCCAAAGGCAGGCACTGGAGGACTAATGTTGAAACCCTTGAACAATGGGATAAAGATGGGCTAATTGAATGGTCTTCAACAGGAAATCCAAGAAAAATAATTTTTGCTGACGAAAGAGAGGGCAAGCGTGTACAAGATATTTGGAAATACAAGGACCCCCAGTACCCTACTTATCCTACAGAAAAAAATTCTGACTTGCTGGATTTGATTATTCGCACTTCTTCAAATTCGGACAGTATAGTTTTAGATTGTTTTTGCGGTTCGGGAACAACATTGAAATCAACACAGATTAACGATAGGAAGTGGATTGGAATCGATCAATCAGAAAAAGCTATTGAGGCAACCATTAAAAAACTTAAAACGATTGAAGCAGACCTTTTTGTTGCTAAGTCTGAATACGATTTTATCGAATTGGATGAAGCAACAAATAAAATAATTGAAATGCAGAAAAGCTAAGCAGAGAATACCCCGCACCAGCGGGGAGAAAATAATGGAATAACTTTTTATTGAAAGGAGTTTAGATAAAATGGCAAGATTTCCTAAAGCTGAAGCGGATGTCTCGGCTCTGGCTATGAGCATGATGGTAGGTTATTCAGGCCATGCTCTGGATTTTTTTAGAATTTCCATTAAAGGCGTCAGTTTTAATACTGTTTTGTAAACCAGTACATTTTCCCTGTTGAACCGCTTCGGTTTTTTTTCAGAATTTATAGAAGGAATCCCTCCTGATATGAAAAAGAGGCGTCTAACTCACCCGAACTCCGTCTAACTCACCCGAACTCACCCTAAAAGGTAGCCATACAACGTACCTCAAAAAAACACCACAATTATATATAAAACTCCAAAAAAAACAAAATATATATAACAAAATCCCACTTTCTTGCCTAATAATACGGGAAAACACTTTCTAAGTACAAGATAAAAAGAGTCCCTTTTGTGAAACGGTTAGATATCGATTGAGGTAAGTATTATTAAAAAATAAAAAAGGGGTGGGGGGTGAGGTAAAGATTCTGGGGAATCAAAAAGCATGCTTTTAAATGATAACCCTGCAATAAGCTCAAGATAGGCTGTATAAGGGCTGTATTGGCCTTCTATGCCGGTTCAATGGGGTCGCATTGAAACAACATAGACCAGGAGCAGCAGTGAGTCAGCTACGATCCGACATAATCGCAATGGATGCTGTTTCAGCGACTAAACACTTAGTTAAGCTGTATTGCTTTGTCTTTTCCTATTTTAGCAGTTGTATTGGTATTGGTGCTGGTAGTGGTTTGGGTGCGTGTTTGGGGTTGTATTGGGGTTGTTGGCTGTTTACTGTTTAGTTGTCTGTACCATGTTTGTAGGTAATAGGGGCTTGTTTGGGGCGTTTACTGTTTCATTGGTGCATTGTTATAGGTTTGTATGTTTTATGTTACTGGTGACGGCCTACGGCCTTACACCGTACACGTTACTACTCTTCTAATGTTATTGGTGTTATCGTATTGCTTTGGGAGTCTTCTCTGTTATTTATTGGATTATCGGCCCGGCTTGTTTCGGCGGCTGTTGTCTTCTTTCTATGGTTTCGGCTGGAACTGGTGGGATCGTTGTTTCTGTGATTCGACCAAACCTGCTTCGGCTACTAAACCTACCAAATAAAATCTTTGCTTTTTTATAAGTTTTATTGCGGTTATTGATATCGCTAGGGGCGATTATGAAAGTTTTTATAAAAAAGGTGTTGACTTTGTTTTAAAATTTACGATACTATAACTGTAAAGTGATTCAATGATTGAAACGGGTTAGACTAAAATGAAGCTTGGGAGTTTGAGAATATGAAACACAACAACAGCAACAACAGGCCAACCCTGCAATCAAACGTAAAGTGATTGATATTTAATGCTAACACTATTAAAGGGTTTTGATTATGACTAAAACAGAAAGAAATACCGCGATTGACCAATATATTGAGGGGCAAATATCATTCTCGGAGCTAGAAAACGCCCTTAGAATATGGAATGCACAAGTTAGGCTTGAAAATGCCAAGTAAGGGGGATATTGTGACCGTTGAGAAAGAAAAATACAAAGGCTGTCAATCTTGGCTGTGTCAACAATGCAAGCACTACTATAAGTTCCTCACTGTGTCGAGCATGCACGACCTTTGTTGGAATAAAGGGTGCTTCTACGAAAAAGGAAAAGCGTTAAACGACTAATCCTTAACCGATACCAGGGTAATAGCTGGCATTGGTTAAATGTTAATTAACCATAGACCCTATAGGGCAGAAAAGAGGAAAACATGAAGACTTATAATGGACATAGAAGTTGGAACTCGTGGAACATATCTTTGTGGATAAGTAACGAAGAACCACTTTACCGCTTTGCACTTGACTGCATTGCCAAAATCCAGTACCTACCGCCCACAAGACGAGCAAAACGCGGGCTTAGGTATGCCACAAACCTTTTTATGAATGATATGGGCGGGACTAAAACTCCTGATGGAGCAATCTACAATCACTTATCCGTCAAACTCGCATTGCAATGTTTAATGGAAGACTAAATCACCGCCCGTTCTGGGGCTGGCCTCGGCTCTAATCCTGGTCGTCCAGCTCGAGACAAAGACCGTTCGATTCGGTTTTGCGGGAATGTTTGAAACTATTAACTATTCAAGGAGCTTACAATGATATTGAGATTGATTAAAGCTATTTTGTGGGGTCTGTATGCGACTTTCAGCAATGACCCCGAACAATTTATTGAACCTGAAAAATCGAAACATCACTGAGCAGGATAATCGAAAGGGGTATATCATGGAAGATAACACGATTGAAGTTGAGCCAGTAGCGGCCCCGTTTGCGGATTGCTACGATGATCCGACCTTTGAGATCAACAAAGATGGTGAGATTGTCGGATATTTGGAAGACCCGGAATTTTGGGCCTTAGAGTTTTTACATATTATTATTTGAAAGTGAGGTTTATTATGGAACAATTATGCAATGTATGTCAAATCACCGTAACAGCGGATCCGTCAGGGCTTTGTGATGCCTGCCATCTCGATAAGGTTGAAGCCGTCCGAGATGATCTGCTGGCAGCGTTGAAAGAGCTGTTTGAAAATTGCTGTATGATGCATAAATACGGGGGCGAAATTGATAATACCAAAGAAGCTGACACCGCCATTAAAGATGCCGAAGCCGTTATCGCCAGAGCTGAAAAACAGGCATGGCGTACTACTTAAAAAGAATTATAACCGCTTAGAATTGATGCAGTTATGACAATTTTTGGTTAATTAGTGAGAAACGAGGGAAATTATGAAAAAGAAGAAGAAATTAAAGCAGGCTGTTATATATGCCCGCTGGAGTCCGCGAAAAAAGAGTGAGATGAAAACAATGTCGGCGGTTGCACAACTGGCGAAGTGTGAAAAATACTGCGACTTTCACGAATTGGATATTATCGCTCATTACAAAGACGAGGGATTATCTGGCAAGAGCGCTAACAATAGGCCAGAATTCCAACAAGCTATGGCCCTGGCATGTAAGAAGAAGGCTGTGTTGGTTGTTTACAGTCTCAGCCGGTTCGCCAGGAGCGTTAAAGATGCTATCCTGTACTCCGATCAGCTTAATAAATCCGGCGCTGATCTGGCCTCTATCTCCGAGAGCATTGACACCTCAACCCCAATGCAACGATTCTTTTTTACTGTTATGTCCGCACTTAATCAATTCGAGCGTGAGCAGACCGCAGAGTATACGAGTGATATTATGCTACAGTATCAATCGTGTGGGCGGCGAATGTCGGCGCGTGTTCCTTACGGTTGGGGTGTTGATCCTAATGATGCCGCTTTGATCTGTAAAGACCAGTACGAACAAACGGTGATTAAGAGGGTTTTACGTTTACGGGGTTCCGGTATGTCTCATGCCAAGATCGGCAATACTTTGTTCTCCGAGGGGTTTTTTGGTCGGAGATTGCCATTAGATAGACGTGGGAATGTGATTCGTACAGGAACGGCGGAAACGAGGGGTATTGTCGCTTGGACAATTGGACGCTTCCATAAAAGCACTGTTCTGAGGATAGTTAAGAGGGCGAATATTAAGTAGGCAGCAGTGGTTTAATAACGCCGCCAGCTTGCACCAACAACTTAGCAAGCCTTCTCGGTGATATCCGCTTAATTAACTTACCCTTCACTATCTGGTACAACCATGCTGTCCAGCAACACAATTCCGAGCAATATTCCTTAAATGGATTCTGTGGATTCCACGGCAACGCAAAACCATAGATACCCGAAAAATCATATTTGCGGCCAACCTTATTCCTCAAAAGCGGTTTAGCCGTCCTCACAAGATTGTCAGGCACATCAAACTCTATATAGTCCCATCGCTCCGGGTTATGCAACACCTCAGAAGCGGGGGCATACCTCACCCCTTCCGCCTTGCCTCTGGTTGTGGATGAGTAGCACTCGCCATACGGGGTATATGTGTCATGTATCATTGACGACCAATCATCCCTAAAATTCCCATACATATCCGGCGACCACTCTTCAACGTGACTGTAATTATACTTCAGGCTCTTAAAATCAAGCCTTGCAATACCCAATACAAACGTCCAAACGACAATACCTCTTCCTACCCAACTATCCTTACCCTTATGAAATACATATCTCTTTTTCATGACTTAATCTCCCTTTGCGAATAGTACGTATTTGACCCATTCGGCTGGCTTTGTGAGGGATTTGGTGTCACAATCTTCAAAGGGTGGCCTAAGCCTAATAACCTCACCTAAAAAGACCCCGTTCTTGTCCTCACTGCCTATCCATTTAGGGTTTCGTAGCACTGTATCTATAAACGGAAAGATGTCTTTCCCCTGCCTGTAGCAGATGTACCCGTCTTCCACGACTACCTCACACCTTATCACTTCCGGCTCTGGCTGGTAGTCGGATCGAAGCTGAAATACACAATCCCCATAATCCAGTTCCGTCCACTGGCCTTCCTTCATTTGGGACCATTCAGGTTCATTCATCTTTGAACTACATTGTAGGCAATTAAAATTAGAAAACTTTATCCCAAACATAAATTCCCGCAACTCCTTATCCATAAAGCACATTGGCTTCTCGTTTTCCTGCAACTTCTCAATCATTTCTGCTTTCATGGTAATATCCTTTCCGTTATAATTTCACTTAAACTTGCAATGCTATTTGCGTCTGATTTGCTTTCGGCCTCACCGATTGATAACTCTATATCGTTCGATTCGTACACCACGTTCTTGTATTTCGACCAGTACAATACTTGAGCCTGGGTCACTTTTTCTCGCAATATGATCTGGCCGTTAGGGTCGAATGTCGTCCGGTCGATGTAATTGTGCGAGCAGCCGCCAATCATCAGGAAAATAAGCAGCCCAATAATCAGCCAAAACACTGACCATTCAAATAAGTTCCATTTCCATTTTTTCATTTTATCTCCTGCTCTATTGGGTGGTTAGTTATGTTGATCTTGTTCCTGTTCTTGTTCTGGCTCTTGTTCGTCTGCAAATCCTTCGCCGGAACAGTGAGGACAAATACCTTCCCAATTTGCAAGCCCACAGTTCGGGCAATACGAGCCTTCTTTATATCCCATTTCCCTTATCCTTCCTGCCGGTTAGGGCTTGCTTGGCTATTGCCTGCATTTGCATACGAATTAAAGTTTCATCATGCACGATAAAGTCTGCTCTTTGTATTCTTTCCAACGCATCTCTCAGCCGTTTAACTTCGGGGCATTCCACAATCCTGGCAATATCATACGTTTTATAGTGCTGATTGTGTCCGTATAGCGATATTGTGCCTAATGACTCGTGATGCACTCCGCTAACGCATTGGGCGTTTCCGTACCCTACTAAGCCGGATGATGCTTTCATAAAAACCACACATCCTTTTTTAAGTTCTATTTTCTTGTCCATCTATCTGCCCTTCCTTATCTTAAAATTTACCAGCCAATCTTAATATCTCGGCTGATGCGTCATTCTTATGAACGTACTGACATCTTAAATAACCGTTGCCGGAATCTACCCTATTAACCAGCATAAACCTGCAACTCGCTTTACTCAGCCCTGTCTCAACCTCCCTAGTCTTTATGACTGCATCTGTTGGAGGTATATCCCATTGTGATACGCTTGACCATCCATACCCAGCTTTACTCATCTATCTGCCCTCGCTTGCTTGCATATAAATCATGTACTTTCATCCAATCAACCAATGTTTTCACTCGCCACTGATATTCTTTAACCTGTTCTGGTGTATAGTTGTTTTCTTCCGCACATCTTTTAATATTGTCCTCCCACCAACGCGCAGGCTTAATAATACACCCAGAAGCTATATACCCCGCTTTATAAAAGCCGATAGAATATTTTATACCACAAAACCATAATGGGTAGTTACTTTCACACCCATCGCCAAGCTCACACCAATCGCCAAGCTCACACCAATCGCCAAGCTTACACCCATCGCCAAGCTTACACCAACCGTCAAGCTTACAACTGTAGCCAAGCTTACACCCATCGCCAAGCTCACAATCGTAGCCAAGCTTACACCCATTGCCAAGCTCACAGTTATCGCCAAGCTTACAGTTACCGCCAAGCCAAATTACAGTTCCTTTTTCAGAAGTATATTTACGGCATCCCTTTGACCATGTTTTATAAACAACTGATATGTCTTTAATCTGTTCGTTATTTATTGTTATCATCTTTACCGCCTTTCAGGGCTTTAAGTTCTTTCCTTGCCGCAGCAAGTTCGGCTTGTGTAGTTCCAACCAATCTACCTTGCACACCAATTTCCTTTATTGCATTTGCTAAAGTCTCCTTCGCCAATTCGAGTTCGACTTGTTGGTGTGCATAATCTCCCTGCAATGCAATCAAGTCATTATCTGCTACCATAGCTTCGTGTATCAAGGTTGCGTTTCTTTTCTTCAACTTTGCTATCTGGTCAACTTGTTCCATTACATCATTGGCTTTCTTGGGTAGGGTGATTGGTTTATCGTTATCTCTGATATGCTCAATGCAACCGCCTTCGTCTGGCTTGCCCCATTTTCGTTTAGTATTTATTTCATGTTTCTTCTGTGCTTCCTCAAATAAGTCATACCCACATTCGTGAGCGTGTTGGAGTAAAAGTAAGAAACAATCGGCGGCTTCTTCAGGGTCGTGTGATTTTTCAAACTCAATTACTTCTTTAATGAAGTGGCTCATGACTCCAAGATGGGTCTGAATACCAACTCCGAATGTATCATTCGCCCACTTACCGATTAAGTCTTGAAAGTGTTTACACCCCACCTGCTCTTTGAGGGCGGCTATTTTGTTCTTTGCTTTGATGATTATTGCATCAGACAAAAGACTCTCAGCCTCAAACCCCACCGATAATTCTGCATACTCATTCTTCGCCGTAGCAAGCTCGGCTTGGAGTTCTGCTATACTTTCATTCAGGCCGTTCCACATCGTATGGCCCTCTTGCTTTGATGTGGCCAATTCTTTCTTCAACTCATCAACTTCATTTTGTAGCCGTCCGATTGTCAAGACGCTTTCACTGGCCACTCCTTTCGCCGTAGCAAGTTCGGCTTGGAGGTCGGCAATCTGACCATCAGCATCGGCGCAAGCCTCTGATATTTTATCTCGCATAACATCATCATAGTGGTCAAGTTCGGCTTGGATCTTCTCAATCTGATCAACTTGTTCCATTACATCATCGCCTTTCTTGGGTAGGGTGATTGGTTTATCGTTATCTCTGATATGCTCAATGCAACCGCTTTCGTCTGGCTTGCCCCATTTTCGTTTAGTATTTATTTCATGTTTCTTCTGTGCTTCCTCAAATAAGTCATACCCACATTCGTGAGCGTGTTGGAGTAAAAGTAAGAAACAATCGGCG
>Ga0307928_10001507_pt1 | contig 17667 bp, 30 predicted proteins | sample AceLakmetagen232_FD_201815 | JGI IMG/M metagenome (GOLD analysis project Ga0307928, IMG submission 201815) | Saline water microbial communities from Ace Lake, Antarctica - #232 | ecosystem: Environmental > Aquatic > Non-marine Saline and Alkaline > Saline | place: Antarctica: Ace Lake... | reverse complement strand
GAGACGTTATCATATACTGATGTTGTTTATAATGGTACTATATATGATGAACATGTACAATGGACATATGAAAATAATACCAAAAATTTAGAACAATATGAATCATATCAAGCTGCGATTTCCTTTAATGTGACTGATGTAAATTCACATATATCTTTGACAGGTTTAAATATAACATTGGGGAATCAAGATACTGGCCAAAATGATACAATTATTTATTCTGATGGTATATATATTGATACATTCTATGCAAATGCCGATACTGTAATGCAAATAGAGGTGTTACATCCTGACTATATTGAGAGTGTATTGAATTATACTTTTGAAAGTCTTGAAGAGGCGACATATGTGATTAATTTATCATATATAACAACATTTAATATATATGATGAAAAAACATTATTGCCGTTTGATTTTGCAGACCCTACAATTGTAACATGTTTGGTCTTTTGTGAAGATAAAACAGAATATTATGATGTGAATTCAAGCGTTGATGAAGTTCCTATAACATGTGATTATATTAAGATTAAATTCGTGTTAGAATATCCAGAAGGGGTAAGTTATTATAGAAAGTATTTAATAGAGGATGGTGATTTATTCAATCAGTCAATTTATTTAATTGACGCCTCAGATACGCCATATGTATATACTGCGTTTATTATTGATGATTTGTTAGGTAAATATGAAAATCCTAGTATCTGGATTAAGAAGATATTAAGCTCTGGAACTGAAGTTATACAATCTGCTAATATAGATATAGAAAATAAAGTCGGTTCATATTTAATTGAAAATGATGAATATGTTATTGAAGTACATTCCGATAATTTACCAATACAGATAATAGGTGAATATGATGCAGATGAAGGCGAAGATAAATCTATTAATATGTATGATATAAATCTTGCTAGTGACCCGACAGGGTTTAGCCAATCTGTGACTTATACGATGAAAGTTATAAATGATACAGATACTAATATATCATCTGTGTTATTTACATATTATGATAAAGATGAACTTACTGATAGTGTTCAATTTAGAGTATATGCTGATAGATTAAATGGAACTTTAATTTATGAATCTGCGCTATATGTGAATGTGTCTGAAGTTGCGTCTTTGTTGTTTCCGTTAACTGGATATGAAAATAGAACGGTTGTATCAGAAATTGAAATTAGTCATCAAGATGCTGGTGCGCAGACAGTATCACGATTATTGAACAAGGTATGGTTAGTAACTTTACCAATGCAAAAATATATTACGCAAGAGTCTATGAATTGGTTTTTTATAATATTTTTAAGTGTAATAGCGATTATGTCAACGAGTGCAACGTCAACTGCAGGCTTAGTTGTTGCAGGACTGGCGATAATATTTAGATTATTTGGATGGATGGAAGTTAGTGGAGGTGTATTAGCATTAGCATTTTTGATTTCACTTTTAGATTTTTTTGCCAAACAGGGAGGTAGATAAAGATGGGTAATATTGCAGCAAGGCTTGTTATGTTTAGTATTTTATTAAATTTAGCGGCAGCAATTACAATGACAGCGGTTGTAGATATAGATGGGCAAGCTATATTTAACAGCACAGCAACAACAGGGTTTCCCACCACAAATGCCGATGAATATAGTGATGAATATATAACTGAACTTGAAAAATCTATACAGCCTTCAGGGATGTTGGAAGACCCATCAGACCAATCTAGTATGCTCCTTGATATGATGAGTTTAGGCTTTGTATATAGGTTTATTGATGTTGTTAAGACATATATGTTTGGATTTGTGATTATGCTAGATAATACAATAGGAAATTATTTAGATGACTCTGTTAGAGTTATGGTATTTGGTGATGGAGAGGTTAAATTAGGAGTATTAAAATCAATGATAACGATATCATATATATTGATGGGTATATATTTATTCACCGGAAAAGATGTTGTAGAGGGTTCATAAAATGGTAAATGTACCTACAAATACAACTGGATGGAGTAATCTTACAGATGGACATATGCTCACTGCGGTTTATACTATGTTCGATACCGCCTTTGGTAATATGGGCATAGTTGTTGTTATGTTATTTTTTGTATATCAAGTGATGTTATTTGCAAAAACTCAAAATCTTTCACTTATGTGGGTAATGGGTATAATATTTGCAAGTTTATATGGATTAAGTTCATTTGTAGAATCTACAAGTGTTCAAATTATGTTTCTGCTATTAGTTTTTGAACTTGCTGGAATATTATATTTGTTATTATTTAAAAAATAAAATGGCAATGAAGCGGATAATCAAAACTCGAAACAGAGAAATATATGATAAATTAAACATGCTTTCTTTTAGTACAGATGTAGTGATAAAAGGTGTAGATAAAAAAGATATTAAAAGAATATTAAATAACATAAATAAAAATAAAGTTGTGCTAGAACTTGAAGAGCTTGGTAATTATTTATTAATTAAAAAACGTGGCCCGTTAGATATTTGTATATATTTTGTAAGATAATAGCGGTCAAAGAAAATATATATATAAAGGAGTATGTGCACTAATATAATATGAATGGGTAATAGTGTATCATAATATCTTTAACAATTATTATATTAATGGTGTTCATTCAATTATAATTATAAGGTGAAATGAAATGTTTATGGAAATAGCAATAGGGGCAATTGGTATCGGTATTGTTTTAATGGTAGGTTATTTAGTAATCGCACAAGTTAGAGCTGCTTTACCAATACCACAAGTTACAAATACTTGTCTTGGGGAAAATACTAGTAATGTAACGGGTGATTGTTATGGACTAGATGTTACAAGTGCAGAAATTGATGATGCAACTTATACTGCTGGTGTTGACGGAACACAATCTACAGTTTTCGCAGGATTCGGTTTAATCGCTGTAGGAATTATTGTATTAGCAGCATTCGGATTAATTAATATTTTTAAGTAATTATTTAATTATAATATAAGGTGAAATAAAATGTTTATGGAAATAGCAATAGGGGCAATTGGTATCGGTATTGTTTTAATGGTAGGTTATTTAGTAATCGCACAAGTTAGAGCTGCTTTACCAACTGATGGTTTGGATGATGATAATGCAACAGTTGACGGCATGGATGCTACTCAGTCTACAGTTTTTGCAGGATTCGGTTTAATCGCTGTAGGAATTATTGTATTAGCTGCATTCGGTCTAGTTAATATCTTCAAGTAAGTTTACGCGTAAAATTATAATAAAAAATATAGGTAAAATAAAATGTTTATGGAAATAGCAATAGGGGCAATTGGTATCGGTATTGTTTTAATGGTAGGTTATTTAGTAATCGCACAAGTTAGAGCTGCTTTACCAACTGATGGTTTGGATGATGATAATGCAACAGTTGACGGTATGGATGCTACTCAGTCTACAGTTTTTGCAGGATTCGGTTTAATCGCTGTAGGAATTATCGTACTAGCAGCATTCGGTTTAATTAATATCTTCAAGTAAGTGTATTAATTCTTTTTTACAATATTTGAGATGAAAATCTCATTTTTATTTTTTTTTAATTTCTAATTCTAAATTATATCTCATATAATAGAAAGATTTATATATAATTTAATATAAAAATATTATATGGTAACTAAAAATACAAAAAATGATAAATTATGTAAATATAAACCGTTTGGTAAAAATGATACAAGTTATTCAAGTTTTTGGTTATATAATAAAGAACGTGATATAAATAGTGAACATTTCAAAGATACGTTTGTTAATTATTATAATGATAAAGAACTTTTAAGCGAATTCAATCCTTCTGTGACAAAGAACATTATTAGTTTTTGGTCAGATGAACAAGATGTGATATTTGACCCGTTTTCTGGAAGAACAAGAGCTTTAGTTTCATATGCAATGAATAGAATATATATTGGCTGTGAAGTAAGTAAAGACGTTGTAATATATATGGATACGAAGTTTAAAGCATTAGAGTTATATAATAAACCTAATTTTATGGTTGATATTATAAATGACGATTGTATAAATATAAATACTTATTATGATGACGCTGCATTTGATTTAATTTTCAGTTGTCCGCCATATTGGAATTTAGAGAAATATGAATCTTGTGAAGGACAGTTATCTGATATAGCAGATTATAATGTTTTTTTAAATTCTTTAGTTGAAAGGTTAAATTTAGCTGTAACAAAATTAAAAGATGAAAAATATATGTGTTTAGTTGTTGGAGATTTTAGACGAAATGGTAAATATATAACATTTCATTCTGATTTAATACAACATATGAAAACTAATAAATCGTTGATTTTACATGATGTTATAGCTATACAGAATATACCTTTTAATACAGCCGCGTTTTATTTCGGTGCAAGAAAGAAGAATAAATATACTGCAAAGTCACATGAATATTTATTGGTATGGAAAAAGGTGGAAAAGTGAATAAAGATGAATTACGTTTAAAAATTAAAGCCGCTATAAAATGTAAAGATAAGAAAATACTAAATCACGATTTATATAATGTAAAAGATGATATGAATATACACAGTATTGAATATATGAAATTGTTTGCTAAAGAACATGACGGCGAATGTTTATCAACAGAATATATTAATATGTCTACTTATTTAAAATGGAAATGTAATAAATGCAATCGTGAATGGAATGCAAAGCCGACTTGTGTTATTACAAGAGGACAGTGGTGTCCACACTGTAACGCCAAAAACTCTGGTATTCCTAAAATAAAATTCTCAGAGTTACAAGAAAAAGCAAAGTTATATGGTGGTGAATGTTTATCAAAAGAATCTGAATATCATAATTATAAAACAAAACTTAAATGGAAATGTCAATATGGACATATATGGTTTGCACAGGCCGGCAGTATAAAACATTCTACTAGATGGTGTCCAAAATGTAAAATAAGTTATGGTGAGAATATGACCAGACAGATATTTGAAAATCTATTACAAGTTAAATTTTATCAGACTAAACCAGATTGGATAATGAATGATGAAGGGAATAAACTAGAGCTCGATGGATATAACGAAGAGTTGAAGTTAGCGTTTGAATATAATGGATGTCAACATTATATTGAAAGTAAGGCATTTCATAAAAGAAATAGTTCTTTAGAAAAACAAAGAATTCATGATAAAATCAAACATGAAAGATGTAAAGAAAAAGGAGTGTTATTACTTGATATTCCATATACTGTAAAATATGATAAATTAATAGAATATATTAAAAATTTATTGTTGGCTAATAATATTAATATCGTTAATAACAATATACAAATAGATGATAAATTCATAACACAACCACAAGCAAATATTAAATTTAAAAAGAAAATAGAAGCATTACATTATACATTGCTAACACCATATAGAGGTATTATGAATAATGTAACCCTTAAGTGTAAACATGGGCATATATTTACCATTCTCGCACGAAGTGTAGATAGGAATAAAGGTTGCCCTGTATGTCGCGGATATAGAAAGGATAGTACAGAAGAAATTAAACGTAAGTGTCATGTTTTGAACTTTGAATTTTTAGATGATGAATATATTCCTTCTAAACGATTTAATGTTGAATGTAATATTTGTTCTACAAGATTTAAGATTAGACATGCAGATATAACTAATAATTTTAAATGTCAAAGATGTATTGGCGAAGCAACACTTAGAAACTTTATAAAACCATTAGGTTATAAATTAGTTTCTAAATATATTAAAGATAATAGATTTGTGGTTATTACTTATAAAGGAAAAACAGGTAAGATTGTACCTTGGAAACTTTATAAGGGTGATGCTATCGTTTTTAAATGATAAGAGATAATTATATAAAAATATTAAAAAACAGTATAAAAATAGAAACATTTATATAGTTTTAAATTATATATAATATAATCTAAAATGACACGTAGCTTTTATATTTTTAAAAAAAATATATGTTTTTTTTTTATGTTAATAGCATTCACATTATTAGCAATAATTGCTGGCTTATTTGGCAGTGAATTAAATACTGAATATAATATAATAAATAGAATATTATATCATAGTGAAGTCGGAATAGAAGTGTTAAACACAACAACTGTTGACGATATAATAACTGATTGTGAAGGTTCTGATTTTAGAATAGACGGTAAATTAGAATGTATAAAAACGCATGTGTTACGATTTTATTCCTATCAAGTTAGACCAGACGAACAGAATATATCATTTGCCACATTGATGAATGAAGGTGGCGACTGTGCTAATTGGGCGGAGTTTTGGTTATATATCGGAAAGGGACTAGGCTTTCATGGACAGACTATACGAATACCTGTAAATTCAACGTTAGGGCATAAATTTACACTAATTACAAATGAACAAGGATATTGTACAATCGACCAAATAACTCTTAATTGTGTTATATATGGTTAAAATAAAAACATTTAAAACGAGGAGAGTTAGTATGGAACGAGATAAAATTATTAGAAAAATTGGAGACTCTATAGGAATCATTTTTAATAAAGAAGAAAAAAAATTATTCAAGTTAAATATCGGAGATAGTGTAAATATTATTTTAACAAAAAATCAAGATGGTGATAATTAATGATTGTTGAGTTTTTTATTTTAATGGAGGTTGTTATGTTTGTTTTATTTTTTATAGCGTTCATTATAAAACATGAACTTATATGGGCACTCACAGCTTTTATGAGCGGCCTTTTGATGTTGATTAGTTTTAATATACAAATTGGGTCATATGTGTTTAATCAGATAACAGGTACATATGCATTTCAGTTAGTTTCTTATAGTTTTCCATTAATCATGGGAATAAATTTAGTGTTCTTTTTATTATCGTTATGGTTATTTGCGTTAGACATATTCGATAAATATGGTTTATCAACTGATAAACCGAAAGGCAAGACATTAATATAAAATATATTATTTGGGTAAATTAAATATGAAAGAAGGTATGTCGGGAATGGGAATTACTGGGCCAGATAGAATGCTTATGGAAGAACAGCAAGCTGTGGCCATTGAGAAAGCACAGAATAATCCATTTGAATCACCACAATATAGAAATGTTTCCACTCCTGATGTACCTATTAATTATGGCGGCGGGATGGCCGATATTTTATTGAGCGATAACGAAGTGCCAGAAGTATTACGTAAAAAATATTGGTGGATATTTAATAAAGATAATGTGTTAACTTTTTTAGATGCTGAAACAAAACAGTATAAAATGATTTCTTTTGATTTGGCAATAATTGATATGATGAATAGTATGGATTCGTATGACGATTACACATTTGATTCTGAATTACAATATGGGTTAATGCGTAATGCACTTGATGTTAAATTGGATAGAGCAGTAGGGGTCAAGGGTAATATAAAAAACGAAAGGATAATCTTGCAATCACAATTTTCTGAAGCTAGACAAATTAACGAAGATGCGAATTCAAACAGTATAAAAGAAGGGTTTTTTAAACGGTTAATGGGCAGAAAATAAAATTTTAAATATAATAATATTTATAAGGTAATCAGATGACTATGAATTTTTTATTAAATCAAACATTATGGATATGGATGACAGCACTTTTTGGTATAGGTGTATCTGGTATGGGAATATTCTTCTTCATTCTATTTAAAAGAACACATGTCTATGTTGAACTTAAAGCATTTTTTTCTAATACACCAATAGGTATTTTCTTTCAAGATAATAAATTTGCCGAATGGAGACCAATTACTCCTATTAATGGTGTTATATATGATAATATTTATGGCCCATTTATTGTATCTACTACATATGTAGACAAAAAAACTAAAAATATTATTATAGCATTTGATGTTGATATGGATGGAGATAGAACTACAAATATAAAAGCGTTAGTAGAGGAATTTAGAAATATAACTAACAACGAAAAAAGTATATCACAACTACGAAATTTGATAAGTTCAGGGTTAATTGAGAATAATAACAATATTAAAAATGTAACATCTCATATTAAATATGGCGATTTAAAAAATTTATTCTTTACTTCTGGTCCTCATAGTATAAAGTCTAAAATCGAGAAACAGGTTGCACAACGGATTGTACAAATGGCCAATATAAATCCTATGCAAGCAATTATTGTATTTGGTGGAATATTCGGTATTATAATTTTAGGTGCAATTATGTTAAAAACAGCCGGTGGAGTATAAAAATGGAAAGTATATATATATGGATTGGGGCTTGTACGGCTTTAGCGTTGACGTTTATAGCTTCAATAATACTATTGATATTCATTGCAAAAAAAACACATGCAATTGTAGAATTTAAATCATCATTTAAAGGATTACCAATAGCGGTATTTTTTCAAGATAATAGATATTGTGAATGGAAAAATGTTGTTCCTGACGCAGGAATGATAGAAGATAAAGAATATGGTTCTTTTGTAATAGACTCCACATATATTGATAAACAAACAAATAACGTATTAATACCATTTAATTCTGCATTTGCAATGAGCCTTAATGTAAAAGGCACAAAGATGGCAGACGATTTAACATATATATTTAAAGAGCAATTACAAATAAAGAAATTAAAAGCCGGTATATTAGCGGGTATTGTGCCAGAAACTGACGGAATAGATACACTAAGAACAAGTGTAAATTTCTCTACTATAAAACATTTTGTAAGTCCGATTTTACCTCATAATATACAGTCAAAAATTGTCAATACAGTTTATTTACGACTAAAAAATAAAGCCGGAACAAATTTACAAAATGTAATATTACTAATTGTTTCCGCTCTTGGTGCTATAATCTTAGGAGGATTAGTTTTAAAATTTGTGGTGTTTAAATAATGTCGGAAAGTAACGGTGCAGCAAAATATAATTTTAATAGTTTTCAGGAAATAAAGAGTCATTCCTCTATTCTATATAATGAACGAATGGCGATTTTATTCTATCTGTTAGATATGAAATACTTAACATTATATAATAGTAGAACCGTGACTGCTTTTTATGAAGCGCATAGTGTGTTACGTCAAATATATAAAAACATTCGTATGCTTTTAAGATTTAACGATACCATAAGAGTAACTATGAATCTCGAAACAAAGGCGCGTGGTATTTATACAATTGATGTAGCTATGAGCGTTATTAATGAAATGGTAAAATATTGCGAGATGGAAGGATTTACAGAAAAAAGATTATGTATTATGATTCAAGAATTAGATAATGCAGAAATGACAATTAAAGATATATTACAGTACTTCCATTATTTCATTAGACCAGACTTTAAACAAAAACCTGATATCGACTTTGCAACAGAAGAATATGCTAAAATTGCAGATAAGAAAACAATTGAGGAACTTAAAGAAATTGTTGGTAAAAATCATCATATTGATTTTGCAAGTTTAGGTAGTGAGCGAATCGAGAAAGAACGAGAAGAGATAGAATATGAACCAAATACAGATGGTGATATCTCTGAATATGAAAACGAAGATGATGAAGAAATACTTATAGAAGATAACGAAGAAGAAGATGACGGAGATAACAATTTACATATATAATGAAAAAGTAAATAAAGGAACTTTAAAAAATGTTATTTGAAAATGTATTTGATGCACAATTATATGAACAATATTTAATTGATAAAAAAAACCTAGCACAAACATCTCGTTATCTATATGTGTCAACAATTGAAAAGTTTTTAACTCAATATAAAAAGTTAACAGATATAGAATCATACAATAACTTTATAATTGAGCATGGTATTAAAAAACGAAGTAATTATGTATATAGTGTGCTTAAATCCTTTATAGAATATTATATAGATGATGCCGGCTCTAGGGCGATATTAATAAATAGTTTAATTAAACCAGAACCACATTCAGATATAAAAAGAGAACGTAAATATTTAAGTGAAGCTGAGATTATTGGAATAATTAATAATCTGTCTTGTACAAAGCATAAAGTCATTGCATTAATACAAGATTTAACGGGTGTTCGTGCTGGTGATGTATTAAATATTGAACGAGGTAACATAATCCCTGAAATATATGAAGAAAAAAATGTTCTTCGAATAATCATAGTGGGAAAAGGCAGTAAACGGAATGTTGTTTTTATTCATGATGAAATAATACAAAAATTAATAGTAGATTATATTATTAAAAATGTAACAGATACGGGATATTATTTTATAAATCAAACTCGTATAATTACAGATTTTAATTATCGAAAAAGGAAATTACAAATTTCAAATTATAAAAGATATTATAAAGATTTAAAACAAGCTATGTATAAATTAGGTATAAGCTCAAAAGATTTTGCAACGCATGATTATAGAAGATGTTATGCGAGAAGGGTATGGACCAAATATAAAGATGTTCAGGTCTTACAAGAATTACTTAATCATGAAAATCCGGCAACTACTATGAGATATCTGAAACAAAGCGGAATGAAAAACATTGATTATCATAGAGAAATGCAAAATGGTTAAATAAAAAGTATATGTAATAACCAAAGTTATATCAAGTTATATTAATATATATCAATTCGGTCTTCAATGCTTTTACGTTAAATAATCTTGTTATAAAAAATATATATATAAATGAGCTATGATATTTAAATAGTAGAAGATGATTAATATGAAATATATAAACTATTTTATAATTGTGTTATTGTTATTATTTGGAATATCTAATGCATTTGCAGTCGCTCCTAGTTTGGGAACCCTTCCTGTTAGTTGGATAGGGTTTAATTCAGCATCATTATTAGGTAATATTACAAGTTTAGGCGCTGAGCCAAATGGTACAGTTTATTTCCAATATAGAGAAATAGACGATGTTGCTTGGATAAATAGTACACAAACTAAAGTTGTAAATGAAACTGGAGAGGTTTCGTTAAATATTTTTAATTTAGCGTCCAATACGAATTTCACATATAGAGTTGTTATTTCTGTAGATGTTGAAGTTGAAGCAATAAATACTGAAAATTTTACAACTTATAAATCACCTACAATTGTATATAATTCCGTTTCAGATTTAGATACTGATTCTGTGACTTTTATTATGAACTTGACTGACCTTGGAAATGAAACAAATGTTACTACATATGTAGAATGTTATGACAGCGAGGATACGCTATATACTACAAATGAAAGTGCTGAGAGAATCACAGAATTAGGATTAATATCTATAAATTTAACAGATTTAACTGCAAGTGAAAGTTATTCATGTACAGGTGTCGCTGATTTTGATTTCGGTGGAGAAATATTTCAAGTATATACTGAATCGGTAACTATCACAACCGATAGTATTGCAGTTATTGAAGAGAGTGCAACGAGTGAAGGAATTAATGGAATAAAAAGTACTCTGTTTATTGCGTTTAGTCTTTTTGGTATTATTATATTAGTAACAATTGCTATGTTATTAGTAGCAATCTTTCAAGATGGTGCTGCTGTGATGGAGCTTTTGACTATTAGTGTTTGGGCAATTGGAGCTGCTATAATAGTAATATTAGCTTTCGTTATAATTAATGCAGTTGTAAATGTATTAATTATGATATAAAAACATGAGGTGAATTATAATGTTTAATGCAGATAATAAAATAAATAGAATATTAGGTAACGGACAAGGACAAGGTATTGCAAACCCAAGACAAGGACTTGGCTTTGGGCGTGCAGTTGGAGGAAATTTTGGAAGAGGGTTCGGTCCTGAAGCCGGAGAATCGTTTAAAAGAAATCAAACAAATGCTAATACAAATAATATATTATTCGAAATAACAAGAATGCTTGATAAACTGCCAGATATTAAAAGTGCAAAAGGTGATTTGGTGATTAAATTATCTAATGGTAATATTACTACTTTAAAATTAGAATATAGAGAATAAAGGTTGAAAATGAATTTTAAAATTGAAAAATATAAAGGATTTGATGTGAAAATTACTGAGAGAATTTTAGGTGGTAAAAAACTAGTTACTGGGGAAGTTCCTTCTAATATAACTAATAAAATGCTTGAAGTGAATGGCACATCTAAACAGTCAGTTTTAGATAAAGTTAAAAAATTAATTGATAAAGAATCTAATGTAAAAGGTATATAAAATGGCAACAAATACAAAAAATATAAAAAAGTTAAGTTTTTATGATTTACGTGCAAAAAAGAAATTTGTACCGAAAGAGTATATTATAAAGAATAAAGGACAACGACAATTCGGTGTTGCAATAAATCCTAAAACTGGGAATGAATGTTGGAGAATTTTAGGTATGAAGAAATAAATAATTATAATCAACTATATAAAATGACAAAAAATATAAAAAAGTTAAGCTTTTATGATTTACGTGCAAAGAAGAAATTTGTACCGAAAGAGTATATTATAAAGAATAAAGGTCAAAGACAATTCGGTGTTGCAATAAATCCTAAAACCGGTAACGAATGTTGGAGAATTTTAGGTATGAAGAAATAAGGTGTAATAATGGTAACTCGTTTAACACAATATAAAAAAGACCCTAATAATTTAGGGCGTGGTGCTGGATTTTATTATTTAAGAGGCGGTAAACGCCCTACTTCCGAAAATCATACATATATTTTACCAACTGGTCAAACTAAAGTTATTACCGGTCCTTATTATAGTAAATATTCTAAAGAACGTGATAAAGAATATTTATCTGACGGATTCCAAATTAATAAAATAGGCATTCCGACTAAAATCGCATCTGAATTTGCACATATAAGTGATGGTAATTTAAAAAATAAAATTAGATGGAGTGCTGGTTGTGTAAATGCTAGAGTTAAAATAAAAGACCAGGTAAATAAAAATAAAAATAAAAAAAGAATGTTATAATGGAAAATGATAATATAGATAATGAACGAACTTTAAAAGAAGGAATTGTTGGAGGAGTATTAGGTGCATGTGTTGGAGCACCAGGATTAGGAGTAGTCTTTGGAATCGCACATGCAAATAAAGACAAAATTAAAAAAACCATTAAAGACTCTAAATTTTATTTTTAGATAAGATTTTAAATTAAAAAGATATATAATATTAAAAAACATTAAAATGTTAAAAGAAACAAGTTCAACCGATAACGCGTTAGTTAATATAATTAAACGGGAACTTAATTTTAAAGCTGAGCTATTATTAGATTATCCTAATATTACAAAACAATATAACAAAGAATATAATAATATATATAATTATTTAATCTCTGTTAAATATGATAGAGAAAAAGCAGAAGCAAAAACATTATGTTTTATGAATAATATATCTTCATATTCATTATTTACTACAAATTTATATAAAAAGGTTATTAATTAGAATGATAGAGAAAAGTTTATTAACAAGATTGGAAAACATTGAAAAAATTAAATTTGAAAAATATAATACAAATACAAATAAAACACTTCAACAAAAATATCAAACGTTATTAAAAGAAAATATTAAATTATGGAGCGATTATCAAATAGATGAAGAGGTAAAAGAATATATAATTTTACAAAATACCAATTATAATATGAACAACTTTATGACCATTTATAACTCTCCAGAAAAACTATCTGAACGAAAGGAGGGTTCTATATATATAAAATAAAAAATTAATTTTTTAAGATGGAAATAAATATTATAGGAATAAAACAAGAAAACCAAGAATCTGCATTATTTATAAAACATTATGATGTTTTTTGTGCATGTAAAAATGCAGGGGTTGAATCTTTACCTAAAGAAACTGCAGCTTTTTTTGGAAGTAACAAAGTCATAGATTCAACGGTAAATAAAAAATATGAAATTGAAATTCCATATAATAATTATATAGATAAAAAACAACACATATTTGAAATAAAAGTTGAAGATATTCCAGAAGAAGTACATACAATTAAGATTTATAATACAATCTCCACTACTTTTAAACAATAAAATATATTTTATTATTTATTTATTAAAACACGTTAAAAACTCCATTATCCTTTTATCAAATCTAATTAGACACTGTTTAAGGAACTCTATTTTCTTTTTGATGTAATTGTATTATAACAATGGTAATTTCTTCTTATATCTATTTAAAACGAACGCATTTTTCGCGTTTTTTCCTAATATTCAATATCTAAATATATTTTCTATAAAAATTAAAAAATAAATTAATTTAGATGTTTTTTGAGTTTTATATATATATTTAAGGTATTTTTTCAATAACTAATTAATTCAAGTTCATTACATTTCGATAAATCTTCTGTACAATTAAATACCATATTGGGTGTTCCATAATAATATAATAAATAACCATTCTTTGATTTTACTAAACGAGCAATATTCGTTTCTGATTTTATATCAGATACATTAACCTCATCAAAATATGATTCAAAATAATCTCTTTTTTCAAATCCAAATAAATAATTATATTCGTTATAATTAATCTCAGAATATGAATTATAAAATATAAATATATAATATATAAGCAACAATATCAAAACTACGTTTTTTGTTAATTTGATATTATTATATAATTTTTTATTTTTTATTTTTTTTTAATCATTTTTCATATTACAAATATTTTTTTATTTTTTATTATAAAGTCATCTGTTCCTATTATATTTTTTATCGACATCTCTCCAATATATGATGGTGTATATTTTTTATTTGCAAATACTTTACATAACTTCTTTTCAACATTAGATATAAAAAAATAAAAACCTCTACCTCTAATTTTACGTCTACCGTTCAATTTTATTCTATAAACTTCATCACATTCATATCTATGTTTTAAAATCTCAGGTAAGAAAAAACTACTAAATTTATTACTAAATTTAATTAAGTGTTTTCTTGGATAATCCAAATCTTCTTTTTTTATAATCATTTTTAATCTCTAAATATTTTATATGACAAATAAACAGTTTACAGCAATCTTAACATTTAAATAAATACTTATATTTATTTTCCAATAACATACCTTTACAATCTTTATTTGGACAATGTATAACCTTTTCTTGTATCCATTCTATATCTTCTTCCAGATTATCATTTATCATTTTTATATTAAGTTTATAATTTACTAATAGCTTTTAATTTATCGTTTAATCGTGAATCAAAACATATAATTGTAACTTCATCGTTTGGATGTCGTAATCCTCGTGCAACTGCTTGTATTAATTCTCTAAACATTTTATCATTATATAATGACCAATAAATATCTATACGATTAAGTCTCGTATATTTTTTATTTATTCCATTCCAAAATGTATTGAGTTGTGGATATGGCAATCTCGGTATTATAATAATTCTACATTCGTCATCTGGAAGGTCTACTCCACGAACACAGTTTGTAGAAAATAATATTCTATAACGGTTTTTTTTAAATTCGTTAATAGACTCCTTTAAATTAGTTGTTTGTTGAATAATCCGAAGGTCTTCTCCATATGGTATATTAGGATATTTTGTATTATCAGGGTCTTCCTCTTTTGATTTACAATCAGTAGCATAAGATTTCACATGAACTAATACATTTCCCTTTTTTATACCAGCACTTATTGCATTATCATAGCTTTTTAAAAACTGTTCTCTATTTCCATCCAAAGTTGTTTTATTATATTTTTTTGCATTCTTTGATATTCTATAATTAAGTGTTCCTGATATTGTACGTTCTGTATGAAGAGTAGGGATTTTATTAAACCCATACATTTCTTTTAATATATTATTATTTTCAATAAATGTACCGCTCATAAATAACACATATTTAAACCCAGAAAATAAATCTTTCATATATCCTTTAAAATTCAATAAATTTAAATTCACTATTGTATGAAAACCATTTTTCAATTTTCTCTTTTCAAACTCAAAAACAACATCATTATAATATTTGCTCATCAATTCAATCTTGGCAGAGACTTCCGTTAAATCTTCTATTTTCGAAATATCCGATTTTAAAAATAATGTAAATAACCTAAACAATTTATGTTCTTTCAATTCAATAATTTCACTTTTATTATACTTATATTTTTCATTTTCACTATCTATAATAATATTATGAAATAAGTGTTCTATTTCTGTTTTATATTTATATTCTAACTCTGAAATTGTGTTCAATATTCTATCAAGATTAACAACAGCGCTTTGTGATAAATTATCTAAAAACTCATCAGCTTCATCAATTACAACAATATCGGATTTAGGCATTCTTCCAATCATCTGTTCAACTTTGAATTTAGCGCTATTTGTTATAATCACATCTGCATTTAAGATATCGTCATATTGTTTATAATACGGACAAACTATGTCTTTATTCGTTCTATAATAAACCTTCTTACCTTTCATTGCGTTAAATATTTGTTCTATGCTTCTATCTTGTAATTCTATTACACTATTACGAGGATTCTCCATCTCGTTAATATCTGGATATATAGGAGACCAATGTGGGCATTCAATTGCAACATCAGTTCTTGTTTCTTTTTTACTTAACGGTAAGTTACAAGGCAATACCGAAAAATCGCATTTCGCATCAACAATTGGATTATTTTTATAAATACATTTAAAATTACTTTTACCTTTAGGCGTAGTAATCTTTAGTTTTTCTCCATTTGGTTTGAAAACATTTATTCTTGCGTCATCTCCTGAATAATCATCTTTATATTGGTCCTGTAGAATCTTTGTTGGAACAACAAGTTGCCCTTTTGGAAAGAAGCTTAAAACACCTAATCCAATAGAGCTTTTTCCGGAGCCAACACCGCCTTTTAATAATGCAAATACTGGGAGTTGAGTTCCATCTTCATCTACTTGTGGTTCCACATTAATGAAAAAATCTACGCATGTTTTAATCACAGTCTCTTGTGTATTACCGCTAGAATACATTCTAGGCGTTAATTCTATTCCAGTTTTTGCAAACCGTTGATTCCAATATTTCATATTTCTTTGTTTTTATTTATTGTTTAAAGCACCACATTTAGAACATTTATACACTCCATCATACAGTTCTTCCTTTTCAATTTCAGTAAGTTCTTTTTTACATTTATAACATTTCATCTTTAATACTTCACAGCTTCATCACTATCTATAAAAAAACATATCCCTTTTTATCCATAATTTCATATTCTTCTGAATTCTCAGATAATATTTCAAATAGTATGTCTTTTTTTTTCAACCACCATAAAAACAATTTATCGTTGATGTAAGTATCACTTACAATCAAATTTAGTCTATCTTGGTTGATAATGATTTTGGCTCTTTTTAGTTCTTTTTTGAATCCAGTATCGTCATTAAAATCCACCCAGTTGTCTTCATTAATTAAAACATTAAAATTTTCACAAAAATCTTCTATATCAGACTCGTCTACTTTTGTGTCTACTATCAACCTCATACTAGGTATAATTATTTTATTATATGTACCCATTTTAACCACCGAAACCTATAGGTTTCTTTTTTTCTTTAGTATATATGAAATTACAATCTTGTTTATTGTAAAACACATTAACATGATAATTATCGGAATCTATTATAAACTGATTATATTCATCTTTATATTGTCGAATTTCATCTCTGAGATGAGAAATAGAATCTGAAACATAATCCATATATTGTATTTCGTCAGACTTCACAACAACTCCCACTTCCATTAATTTTTCTAAATCTTTATCCATTTTATTTATAAACAATTACATTATAAAAAATTATCATCATCTGGCATAGCTTGTTTGATTATGTGTTTCCCAACAGATAAACTGTCATATTCTCTTCTTGAAATGTGATAACATC
>Ga0307928_10001506_pt1 | contig 17682 bp, 37 predicted proteins | sample AceLakmetagen232_FD_201815 | JGI IMG/M metagenome (GOLD analysis project Ga0307928, IMG submission 201815) | Saline water microbial communities from Ace Lake, Antarctica - #232 | ecosystem: Environmental > Aquatic > Non-marine Saline and Alkaline > Saline | place: Antarctica: Ace Lake... | reverse complement strand
AGATATGATACTCTGCGACCTCCCCTATGGAACAACTGCTTGTAGTTGGGATACAATAATTCCTTTTGAACCACTATGGGAAGCATACAAACGGATAATCAAAGACAACGGAGCGATAGTTCTAACGGCAAGTCAACCTTTTACAAGTGCTTTGGTGATGAGTAATATAAAGATGTTTAAGTATGATTTAGTGTGGAATAAAAAATTAGCGACAGGTTTTCTTAACGCTAATCGTATGCCGTTGCGAAATCACGAAGAAGTTTTAGTTTTTTATAAAAATCAACCAACATATAATCCACAAAAGGTAATAGGAGAAAAAAATCATTCAAGGGGAAAAAACAAGTGTAAAACCAACAATCTTTATGGGTATCATAAAATAGCAGAAGATAATTTTACAGAATTAAAACATCCCAAATCAGTTTTAGAAATAGACAAAGAACATCCCAGTAAAACTATCCACCCAACACAGAAACCAGTATCACTATTTGAATATCTTATTAAAACTTACACGAATGAAAACGATATTGTTTTAGATAACTGTTTAGGTAGCGGCACAACAGCAGTCGCCTGTCAAAACCTAAACCGCAATTTTATCGGTATAGAAATAAGCAAAGAATACTGCCAGGTAGCAGAAGACCGCCTTAAACAAAAACCCTTATTATGAAAAAACTTTTAACAATAGGAACTATGCTTCTTATTTTAACTATTATGAAACAAATATGAAAAAAGGAGAAGGTGGACAATTAGCAGGTGGAAACCCAACAAGAGGAAGGGTAGAAAATGATTTTTATGCTACACACCCAGATAGTGTAATGGCATTGTTAGAAGTTGAGGAAATTATTTATCCAGCATTAGAACCAGCTTGTGGACAGGGGCATATAAGCAAATTATTAGATACTTTAGATACAAAATCTACCGATTTAATTGATAGGGGATATGGTTTTGGTGGAGTTGATTTTTTAACCGAAGATTATAATGCTTACGAAATTACATATAATACAATTATAACAAATCCACCATTTGCTTTGTTTCAAGAGTTTGTAGAAAAAGCATTAAGAGTAGCAAATCATAAAGTAATAATGTTTGGTAAATTACAAGCACTAGAAGGACAAAAAAGAGCAACATATTTAGAAACAACACCACTAAAAACAGTATATGTATTTAAGAAACGCCAACAGATGTTGCCTAATGGAAAAGATTTTAAGGAATTAACTGGGAGGAAATCAGCTAATACAATGGCATTTGCTTGGTATGTTTGGGAAATCGGATATAAAGGTGAACCAATAATAAAATGGATTTAACTAACAACTTATTTTAACTATGAAAGGATAAATATATGAATAAAACAATAAAATTAATTGGTGTATTGATGGGGGTAAGCATTATTATAATGTCATGGTTTATAGAAATGTCAGAAGTTAATTATGCAATGGGGATGCTTATGGTGTGGGGATATTTATATAGTTTAAAAGATTAGTTAAGTAATAGATATATGAAAATAAAAAAATTTAAAAAAGAACATTATTGGACAAGTAAGAATTACGATTCAAGAAACTATGATATGAAAAATGGGTATGAATTTACAGGATTAAAGTGTAAACTATGTGGTCTTAACTATTCAAAAATATCAAATGAGATTGGTCGTATGTTTAATGATGTGTGTAAGAATAAATTTGAAAAAGCAACAACCAGAGAATTAATATTTTCGTTTTCAGATGGAAAAGAAATGGCTTTTGTAGAAGAAATGAGAGTTTTAGACAAAGATTATATATTAAAACAAGTATTTAAAAAAACAAGATCACTTGTTCTACCAAAATATGAAATATGCGATGGTTATAAAAGAATAATACAAACATCTGATAAAGATTTCGTTGATTTTCTCTTAAAACATTCCTACAATATTAAAAAGATAATTCCCGTTGGAAGAAGTAAGAGTAAAAGTTCTGGGCATCTTAAAGGAAAACCAATTATAAAACATGGATTTTTTCTAAATAAATTAGTAGGAGTCGCACATGAAGGAAGCTATCATTCTGAAAGCCAAAGACACGATGTTCCAATCTATATTTTAGAATTGCCTAAAAAAATAAAACTATGAAAAAAGAAAAAATAAAAATAAATATATCAAAAGAAAGAGCTATTAAAATAATAGAAGATTCGCCAAAAGAAATAAAAAAAATTCATTGTTTTATGAGTTTTATTGGATGTGATTGGGATAGAAAATCTGTTATAGATGGAATCAAAAAATGTAAAGAGATAACTTGGATAAAGAATGTATTTAATCATAATTTAGCAATAATAGATGAAGAAGGTCGGCAATATAATTTTGATATTCAACATAAAGCATTTAAAAAATAATATGAAACAAATAGAAAAAGAAAAGTTAGCTAAACAAAATGAACATATTTCCACTAAAGAAATAAAGCAAGATATTTTAGATACACAACGAGAGATTAATCAAATGAAAGAAGAAGCAGAACATTTAGAAACAACTCCTACAGGAATGAGCGACACTCGATTTAATCACATGAAAGGTCAAGCTCGAAGATCTGGAATTGAATCACGAGAAATATTTATAAAAAGATTAAATACTATTTTAGAAATAAGAAATAAATAAAACATATGAAAACAAAAATATGCTCAAAATGTAAAAAAAGAAAAAATATTAACCATTTTTGTAAAGCAACAAATATCAAAGATGGCTACAGATCTCAATGTAAGGAATGTAATAATGAATGGATTAGAAATCATCAAAGAAAACCAGAGATAAAAGCAAAAAGAATAGAATATGAAAAGAAAAACAAAAAAAGAATAAAAGAAACATATAAAAAGTGGTATAATAAAAATAAAGAAAAAGTAAGAGAAATATCTAAAAAGTGGTATAAGGAAAACAAGGAAAAAGCAAAAGAAAGACATAAAGAATGGTGTCAAAAAAACAAAGAAAGATTAAACAAATATCTCAGAAAATATTATAAAAGAAATAAAGAAAAAATAAATAAATATTCTAAAGAATATTATCAGAAGAACAAAGACAAGAGAAATGAATATCGTAAAGAGTATTATCATAAAAACAAAGAGAGATCAAGGGAATACCATAGAGAATATTATAAAAATAATAAAGAAAGAATAAGAAAATTAATTAAAAAGCGATATAAGAAAAAATAGAATAAGTTATCCACAAATTATACCTTGACTTTATAATGCTATATGATAAGATATGATTATAAATAAAATAATACAAAGAACTAAGGGAGATAAAAATATTATAAAAATATTATGGCATATCCAAGATACAAAACAATCAAAAAGAAGTCCCTATGGTGGAGTTATAAAAGTAAGATAAAAGATGGATGGAGTGATATGGGACAAACAGAATCATTGGTGAAAGATGGTGATTATTGGGTTGCTTTTCGTTGTAAAGTTTGTGGTGACGATTTGCGAGTTGGTAGAGAGAAAGATAAGTCTTTTATTTATTGTCCACGATGTTTTAGTAGAAAATTTGTTAAATAAAAAGAATATGAAAATAATAGAAAAAATATTAGATACTATTTTAGACCATTCAATGTTATCTGCTATACTATTTATACCAATATGTATGATTATATGTATCATATTTGGAAAACAAATAGCAACGTTTATAATAATGAGTTGTGTGTTTGTCGCAATAGTATTCTTTGTATATATATTTAATAAAGGATAAAAAATAAATAAAAAAGAAAAATAACAATGCACATTGGTGCATATCAAAATATGAAAACTGTATATGAAATTTTGTATGGAAGTCGATGTTATGGAACTGCCACTAAAGATGCTGACATTGATATTCGTGGAATTTTATTACCAACCATTGAAGAAAGTTTGTCAATGACAGAATTTAAAGATATAAGATATGAAAAAGAAAACAAAAAAGGCATTATAGAAGATGTAGTAATGTATCCTATTCAAAAGTTCTTTAGATTAGCAGTTAAATCCAATCCTTCTGTTTTTGAGTGGCTCTTTGTTTCTGATAAACATATTAGAATAATGGAACCAGCAGGCAAAATGATTAGAGATAACCGCCTAATGTTTTTAAGCAAAGAAATATATCCAAGATTCAAAGGATTTGCTTATAATGAGTTTTCTTCATTAACAAAGCTAACTGGAAAGACAGGAGAGAAAAGAAGAAAAGAAATACTTAAATTTGGATATAGTCCAAAAAACGCAAGTAATTGTATTAGATTACTTCAACAAGGGATTGAACTTTTAGAAACAGCTAATCTAATAATGCCAAGACCAAACTGTGAAGAATTGAAAGAAATAAAAATGGGCAAGTGGGATTATAAGCAAATAACAAATACATTTGATAATTTATTAAAAGATTTAGATAAAGCACTGAAGAAATCAAAGCTACCAGATAAACCAAGATTTGAAGATACTGATAATTTATTAGTAAGAATAATTAAAGAATTTAATTAAATATGAAAACTTATCAGAAAATCTTAATAGGACTTGGGGTTTTTCTCATTATCTTAGGTGGTTATTTTGTGATTAGCCACATTCAAGATAAAACTCCAGTTGAACAGATAGAGACTGAACCGATTGAAGTAGAAACTGAACCAATTGAACAGACACAAATCACACCAGAATTACAGAATCTTATTAACCAACAGGAATATCTAGCCAATCAAATTGAACAATTAAAAAGCGAACAGCAAAGTAGTCAGGCATTAATTGATTCTATATATCAACAGAATGAAATTAATGAACAAGCTAATAATGAAATATCTTCAGAAGGACAAAATGAGTTAGCTGAAGTAGAAAAAGCGATAGAGAAAATCAAGCTACAAATATTGGATGCACTAACGTCACAGAAAATAGAAGAAGAAATGTCAGCAGAGAAAAAAGAACAAATACGTATAGATCAAGAAATATTTCATATCAGTAAATAAATATTATGAATATTAAAGAAATCTTAACACGTTCTGGAATTATCCTATGGTTATGTTTTATAGGATTTATTCTATTATATCAATTATCTCATATCGGTAGATAAATATTATGAAAGAAAAAACTAAAACAATTTTAACTTAAAATAAAATAATGCACACTGGTTCATACAAATCTATGAAAAAAGAAACAATAAAAATAATAATAACAATTTCAGCAATAATATTTGTAGTTAATGGTGTTTGTGGAATATATTATGTAAAAGGATCATTCTTTTTACAAATAATGTTTATGTTTAATATCATAGCTTGGTCTTGTATTTTAGGATATTTATATGGAAAAAATAAATAAAACAATAAAAATACATTATATCTCTTCATTAATATTCTTTTTACTTGGATTATTATTGATATTATCATTTACTTTCTATGCCCTACATAGTATTAAAAACATTTCAAATGAAATAATATATATAGAGAATACAAAAAAGTCGTGTGAGTTTATTTTTATTGAACTTCCTAATTCATATCTTATCAATGTTGAAACAACTGCCTATTCAAGCACGATAGATCAAACCGATTCAACACCATTCATCACTGCTTCAGGAACAACTGTTAGAGATGGTATTGTAGCTTGTAATTTCTTGCCATTTGGAACTAAAATAAAGTTTCCTGAAATATATGGGAATAAAATATTTATAGTTGAAGATAGAATGGCAGATGATACAATGATAGATATATGGTTTTCTGACAGACAATCGGCCAAAAACTTTGGAAGGAAAATATTATTAGTTAAGGTTTTCAATTAAATGTGTTATAGAAAGACACAGAACGCCACCAGTGCGATTTAAATAACAAATATGGATAATATCACTACTAAGAACAATTTATCACCAAAAGATATAAAAGAAATCATTAGATTGTATAAAAAAAATAAATCAATCTTGAAGATAGCTAAGGAATTTAAATCTAGTTATGGTACAGTTTATTATTATATTAAAAAAAACGATTCCTTGAAAACAAGGATGAAACAAGAACCAAATACAACATTACTAAAAACAGAAGAAATAGAAGAATATGATTTTGATGATAATATTACTAAATTTATTAATGGTTTTTTTATGAATTTATTTCTAAATATAAAAAAGCCATCAAGAATATCAAAAGATACAATAGAAAAAAAGATACAATGGTATAACGAAATAATAGAATGGACAAAGAAAGATAACTTATGGTTCAGTATGTATGAAGAATATATAGAATATAATAGTGAAAAATTACGAAAAATTATAAGAGAAAAAGCTAAAAATGAAATAAAAGATCTACAGACAAATTAAAACAAATAATATTAAATAAAAAGAAAGAAAATCTTATGAATTTCTTAAAAATTGATAAATATAAGGAATTAGAAAAATATATTGAAAGCTTTAGCCAAAAAAAAATGAATTTAGTTACTTTGGTTTCACGAGCAGGATTGGGAAAGACCTACATTTGTGAAAATGCCCTTATAGAATTTGCACCATTAATACTCAATTCACATGTAACGCCAATGAGATTTTATCAACTCATATACGAAAGAACAATGGAAGAAGCAAATGTTTTGATAATGATAGATGAAGCTGAAATAATGTTTAGTAATCCAAAGTTAGTAACAATGCTAAAAATACTTTGCGATTCAAAGGAAGAAAAAACAATAAAATACGATACAACATCACCACTGTTAAAAGATTATCCAAGTGAATTTGAAACAAGAGCAAAAGTAATACTATTACTAAATAAACTAAACCCAGAAGATCCACATATTAAAGCAGTAATGTCAAGAGGACATAGTATAAACTTTAATCCATCGGATATAGAAGTTTATAAATACCTAAAAACATGGGCAGGAGATAAAGAAATACTAGATTTTATAAAAGTATTTTCACCATTTTCTAAAAACCTTAACCTTAGAAGTTTTGTTTTAGCGATTGAAAGTAAAAACTCTAACCTTGATTGGAGAGACGAAATGATACATAACTTAGACATAGATCCAAGATTATTCAAAATCAAAGAACTATTGGAAAAATATACAGATGATATTGAAAGAATAAAAAAATGGGAAGTATCTCATGGATCTAGAGCTATGTATTATCGTTTCAAAAAGCTATACACATCAAAAACAAAATAAAGTATCAAAGTATAGTATATTTCAAAATATACACCTTAAATATAGAAACATTATATAAGAATATTATATGAATAAAAAAATAACAAATAAATATTGGTGTCCTGGAGATTATAATGCTCATAATCTAAATACTTTGAGTGAATATTTTTGTGATTTGAGTTGGTATGACGAAAACAAATGCAAACATGGAGAATTACATTTAAAATGTAAATGGGATTGGAAAAAAACTTTCTTTAGTAAGAAAAAAATTATTACATTTATGGGTTTTGAAAATATACCAAAATGGTTAGATGAAGATAAATTAAAAGAGGCACTAGGTGAAGGTGCTTATAGCGACAAAATGTATGACTTAATGAAAAAGTATGAATTTTTTAAATAACAAAGCTAATATATGAACAAAAAAAAATTAGTAAAAAAATGGACAGCATATTATTCACCAGCAATAAATAGGAAAGACCCAACAAAGGATTTTAATACAAAAAAAGAAGCAGAAGATTATATAATATCTCGTAACTGTGATATGTGTAAAAAGGATGGACTTGAAAGTATGTGTGCGGCAGAATGGGAAATAATTAAAAGTAAAGATTTAGCAAAATGTAAAAACTTTGGAGATATATTAAAAGCAACAGGATGGAAAGAAATAAAAAAATAGACAACTAAAAATATTAAAATAATAAACGAATAAGAAAATAAATATATGAAATATTGTAAAAATTGTAAATATTTTAAAAAAGCGTTTTATGGTTTCTTCTTTGATGTTTATCTTCCAGAAGAATGTAGAAAAATATTGAGTTCTACAAAATATTCAGCCAAAAATACTCCAACAGGAAGAAAAAAAGCATGGACATATAACGAAAGAATAGGAGAAAAATTAAATATTTATAATAAAAATAATGATTGTAGATATTATAAAAAGAAATGGTGGAAATTTTGAAAATAATTAAATGAATCAAATTAAATTAAATAAAAAATAATATGTCATACAAAATAAAACAAATAATAAAATCAGAAATAACAAAACTACGATTCAAAGCAGAACAAAAAACTAGGGAAGCTAAAAAACTTAATGCAGAAGCAGATGAATTAGAAAAGAAATTAGAAAAACTAGAAGAATAACATGAAGATATCTAAAATAATTTTTGTAATAATAGCTCTAATTTTATTATGGTTCGCAATACCGATGTTGATAGAAGTAATTATAGAAGTAATTTCAGATCTATTTAGCTAGATATATACAAAAAATACAAAAAGAATACTATAACAAAAAAACAGACGGAAGAACTAACTAAACTAATTAAACTAATTAAACTTATTAAATAATATGATAAAAAAAATATACTTTGATTGCGAAACAACGGGTCTTAGTGCTATTAAAAATGGAATAATACAAATAGCTGGTATTATTGAAATAAACAACGAAGAAATGCGAAGTTTTAATATTAAGATAAAACCATTTGAATCTGATATTATTAAACAAGAAGCATTAGATATTTCTGGAATAACACTTGAAGATATAAATGGATTTGAAGATCCAGAAACTGCCTATAATTCTATTATAAGCATGTTTGATAATTACATTGATAAATACGATAAAAATGATAAATTTATAGTTTGTGGTTATAATGTCAGATTTGATATAGATTTTTTGAAAGAGTTTTTTGTTAAAAATGGAAACGACTATCTATTTTCTTATTTTGGACAAATTAGAGATCCATTTCCAATCATTCAATATCTATCATCAATGGGAAAAATAAATACATTTAATAATAAATTATCTACTGTCTGTGAATATTTCGGAATAGATATTAAAAATGCTCATGATGCTATGGCAGATATTCAAGCAACAAGATCTTTAATTAAAAAATTAGATAAAATATTAATTGGAATAAATATAAAAGAAAGCAATAAAGTTCCTTTTTAGTTTTCAATTAAACAAGATAAGTTATCCACAAGATATGGGCTTGACTTATATTATATTGTATAATAAAATATAACTATAAATAAAAATAAATTCTTATTGGGCATAAGTAGTTCCTATTATAAATCTGGAAACTTACTACTCGCCCATCATGAGAGAAGTAGCTCAGTGGTAGAGCACCTGTATAATTACTTTTCGTCTTTGACATAAAAGGTTCCTATTCTATTGCTAACACAGGTGGTCGTGGGTTCGATTCCTACCTTCTCTCCTAATTAATAATTAAATAATGGCATAAGTGGTTCCTATTACAAAAACTATTTATTTTATTTACTACTCGCCATTACAAAAACTATGAAAACAATAATTCAATCAACAATTAAATTATTCAAAGCAGTCCCAATCGAGAACAAGATAAAGAAAACTAATAATGAGTTAATGAAAAAAACCATTAAGATGGGTTTTATCTTTGCTCCTGAAGTTATTTCTAATTATCAAGACCAAGATAAATTAATTAAAATGGTCGAAAAATCTATCGGGATAACTGCTGAAAAATTAAATAGTTCTTTTCACAAATCTTGGGTTAAAGTAAAAGAAGCAGATATAGAACAATTAGTGGTAGAACAAATAGCTCATTATCTTACAACTTATGGAAAAGAACAACCTGAAGAATATTTAGAAGAAAAAGGAGAACAATGGGAAGTAGATAATTTAGGCAATAAGATAATTGGATTAGGAGATTTTAAGTCAGATAAGATTGGAACAAATTATGTTTATATTCCAAAAGAAAAATTAGAAATTCCAGAATTAGATATAGATGATTTAAGATTGATAGTTATTAAGGGATATACAAAGAAAGAATTAAAAGTAAAATTATTAAATTTACTTGAAACAGGAATTGCTTTAAGCAAAGATACAATAGATGATGTAGTAGAAGTAGCTACTTTCGTAGAAGTTAATGAAGAAGATATCGCTAATATTAGAAATAAAGAAGTAAAAACTGCTCTTTATGATTATTTAAATCTATTTCCAAAAAATCCAGTTGAGTTCTTAAGATATATTGTTTTTAAAGCAACTAAAACCACATTATTGATTAAGAATTCAGATTTAATAGACAAAATCAAAGAAAATAATAAGCAAAATATTGTCAAGTTGTTTAAGGATTATGAAAGTAAATATGGATTGAATAGATTAGCAGAAATCTTTTTCAGATTCAAACCACTGTGGCTTAGTTTTCGCTCCAATAAAAAACTAAAACCTACAATAAACAAAATGAGGCGATTGGCAGTAAAATACCACAAACCAATGCCAGTGGACTATCTTAATGATGTTACTTCAAAAATAAAAAGAAACGAAAAAATAGTTAAAAATGAATTGGAAAAAGAATTAGATAAGGTTAATATTTTTAGAAGAATTAGGCTTGCTTATGCACTTAAATTTCGCACAAAAAGCATCAATTCAATTTTATACCGCATACGGAATGGAAAAGCATATTCAACCAAAATCGAAGAATACACTCCCAAACAAAAAGCTGAAACTAAACGAATACTAAATGTTGTTTTAGATTCCATAACTAAAGACATTGGTAAAAATGTAAAAGGTAAAAAGATTTATATTCCAGAACATATAAATTATTCTTTACCATCTACTGAAAAACAATTTACTGGTAATTTTCCATCTGGAACATATGTATCAGTTCCTAAGGATATGATTGTTGGTGTAAATTGGAATAATGTAAAAAGTAAATCAATTGATTTAGATTTATCTGTAATTTCAGCAGATGAAAAAATTGGATGGGATGCAAGTTATAGAACAGATGATAGAGATATATTATTTTCTGGCGATATAACAAATGCTCATGGAGAAAATGGTGCTACTGAATTGTTTTATATTAAGAAACAAGTTAAAAAATCATTAATACTTCTTGTTAATTATTATAATTACGATAGTGATATTGAAGTTCCATTTAAAATAATTGTAGCCAAAGAAGAAGCAAAAGGATTTGGAAAAAATTATATGGTAGATCCTAACAATCTTGTATCTGTTGCTAAATCAAAAATGGATCAAAAACAAAAGATATTAGGATTATTAGTTACAACCCTTAATGGCAGTAAATTCTATTTTGTAGAAACATATATCGGAAAATCAATAACTTCTAGTAATTCAGATTTTGTAGAACATAGTAGAAAATATCTTTTTGATTTCTATGAAAACACTATTAATCTTAAAGATATATTAGATAAAGCTGGTGCAAAGCTTATTGATGATAGAAATAAGGCTGATATCGATCTCTCGCCTGAAGGATTGGAAAAAGACACTATATTAAATTTATTAATTATTAATTAATCGGCTCTTCGTGAGTCCAAATATATGACACCAGATCAAAGTCCGCTACCAGTAGGAATTAAAAGTCCAGATAGCGAAAAAGAATTGCCTGAAGCAATAAAAACCAAATCAGATAAAGTATTATTTGATTTTCCTACTGCTATAAGAATGGTTACAGAAGGAAAAAAAATTAGTAGAGAAGAATGGAAAAATCCAAAGATTTATGGAGTAATGAAAAATGAAATGTTAATACTCTGTAAAGAAGATAAAGATCATAGCTGGATTATTAGTACTGGTGATTTAACAAATAAAGATTGGTTTGTAGTTTAAAAACATTAAAAAAGGAGGTATCAAAATGAAAGGAATAATTCTGGCTGGTGGTAGTGGTTCACGATTATTACCAATGACGAAAGTAACAAATAAGCATTTGTTGCCTGTGTATGATAAACCAATGATTTATTATCCGATTGAAACCTTTGTTAAGGCAGGCATAACCGACATACTGGTTGTAACAGGTGCTGAAAGTGCAGGAGATTTCATGAACTTATTAGGAGATGGTAGCGATTTCGGAGTTGACTTCACTTATAAACTACAAAAGGGTAGTGGAGGGATTGCTGAAGCTCTGAATTTAGGAAGAGGGTTTGTCAAATCAACCAAAGATGCTATTGCTGTAATGCTTGGTGATAACATTTTTGAAGATGATTTCTCTGAAGTAATCAGAGAGTACGATAAAGAACATTATCGTGCTAAAGTGTTCCTAAAAGAAGTGGAAGATCCTGAAAGATTTGGTGTAGCTTCTATCGAAGATGATAGGATAGTAAAGATAGTTGAGAAGCCAAAGAAAGCAGAAACAAATTTGGCAGTAACTGGGTTGTATCTTTATAACGGGGCTATATGGCATATCATAGATGAACTAAAGCCATCCGATCGTAATGAATTAGAAATCACAGATGTCAATAACTGGTATGTTGAAAAGGGTCTTATGACATATGAGTTCGTGAATGGGTTTTGGTCTGATGCAGGTACGCCAGAAAGTTTGTTCTTTTCCAGTTCTTTTGTTAAGAGCAAAAAGTAAATACAATAGTTAGGTGAGAGAAATAATCTTTCACCTAACTAAAATCTACTTATAAGACAAACATAAATATGAATAAAAATCAAAGACAATTAAAAATAATTATATTAGAGTTAGAACAATTACTTGAAGAGGTTGAATATGGTGGAGATAAGATTGAAAATATAGAAAAGGTAATTGAGTTATTAAAACAGGTTTATATTTATGGTGATACAGCATAGTTTCTTATAGTGAATCAGTTAATAGAATAGAAATAAAATCTAACAACCTATAATTATGGATATGGGTAAAAATATGAAAAAAAATATAAATAAAGAAATAGAACAACTACAAGTTCAATTAGCTGGTTGTTCAGTTGCTGCTTTAGGTGGTATCAAAAAAGATAGCTTAGTAGCACAAGGAGATTATGGGTGGTCGTCATCTTATCAAGATGTTGTTAATTTACGAGTAGAATACGAAGTATTACTTGAAAAAATTAAACAATTAGAGAAAATGTAACAACCTATAATTGTGGTTATGGGTAAAAATATGGAAAAATATATACAAAAAAAAGAAACAGAATTAGAGAAACTTTCAAGAGAGTATCGTGGCTATAAAAACTTACAATCGTTTATGTTGGAAAGCGATGAAAAAGCTGAAAAAAGGAAAATAATTAAACGATTAGAAGAATTAGGTTTCAAAGATTGGTAGTTTAATAAATTAACCAACTAACAATCTATAATTATAGGTATGGGGAAAAAAATATGTTAATAGCACTTGGAATTATAATTATAATTATATCTTTAATGTTTTATAAAGATTATAAAGATTATCAAGAAGTTAAACCTCAAATGAAAGCTAGTCATGATAGAGTGATAGAAGAAGGGAAAGAATTAAAGAGAAAAGCAGAAGAAGAAATGAAAAAAGAAAAATGTTCAGAAGGTGGAAAATGTAATTTTGTTTTAAAAAAGAAAACAAAAGAATACATTTATCCATATGGTGATCAAATAACTGGACATTATAAATGTACTAAATGTGGAGATACTAGAGATGAAATAATACAATATTGTAATTAATCTATGACAACCTATAGCTATAAAAGAAGGAGGGTAAAACAATGCCGAAGTACCGATGTAGAAAGTGTGGAAGAATATATCACGGTTGGTCAGACAAGGATACATGTCCTGATTGCGGAGGTAAATTAGACCTCATAGACTAACAAGGGTTCGGTAGGTTTCCCTTAAAACCTACCACTCAATTAAAAAGATAAATAATATGGTATATATAATTAAAATGTTTTTAGTTTCAGTGTTAATGTTTGTTGGAGTCTATGCTATATTGGGTATTTTATTTGAACTTGATATTGTAAGATATGCTAAAATATGTACTACAATAATTGTGTTGATTATGACTAGTATTATAATTACATCTATCTTAAACATGTCTGGAATAATTTAACTACCAAATAAGAAAATAAATATATGAGTAAAGAAACAAAACTTAAACAATCAATAATAAACGCTTTTGAAAATTATGTTTGGGATGTTGAAGAAGCAGTAAAATTTGTGGAAATGGGAAGTGGTAAAAAACATAAAGGAGTTTTTGATATTCTTAAACCAATTCTTAAAACTCATAAAAAAGATTTATATGAAACTATTGAAAAAGAAATGAAAAAGCCAGAAAATAATTAACCAACCAAACAAAAAAGATAAATATATAAATTAACAAAGGAAAAAATATGAACAACATACCAGAAACAATTAATAATGTTTTAGAAGTTCTATCAACAAAGTTTGGAACTTCAGTGGATCATCTATGGCAAGTGATGGTTCAACAACAAATTTATGAAGGAAAAGCTCATTTAGCGATTGGAATTATGTTTGGAATAATATCTATTGTAGGAATAATAGCCCTTATAAGGTGGTCAATTAGCAGTAGTTACAATGAAGATGCTTGTATTGGTTCATTCCTTATATCTTTTGTTGCAATTATGTTCATGATGGCATTTTTTTATCTTTCTTATATGGAACTTGTTAATCCAGAATATCAGGCTATAAAAGAATTTTTAGAAGTAATTAAAGAACAATAAAAAAATAAATTAAATTAAATATAAAAATATATGTTAGAACGAAAAAGATTTTTATGGGCAGAATTAATAGTTTTTATTTTATTATTAGTATTCTATCGTAATCTACATGGTTATTGGCAAATAATTCCATTATTTTTTATTGCAATAATGACAGCAAATTTATTTAATAAAGAAAAATAAAGAACATGAGCAAAAAATATAAGAAAAAATTAGATTCAGAAGAAATGTGGTTTATGTTATTTGGATTTATATTATTAGTTATTGGTGGAATATTTAATTTAATAGGAACTGCTATTGCTGGTGGATTTATTTACTTTACTACAGTATATGATTATCATAAAAGATCATAAAAGATAAAAATACTAACATATGAAACAAAGAAAAATAAAATTTAGAATTATATATTTAGAGAAAAATGAGTTAGAGGCACATAATAATAAATGTTCTTATTGGACTCCAGAAGAACCAATGGGTGATTTATCCTATATGATAACTAGCAAAGATTATATAGTTAGTCAATACACAGGGCTCAAGGATAGAAATGGAAAAGAGATTTACGAAGGAGATATAGTAGAGTGGGAAGCACCAAAATCAAAAGAAAAAGAAATAATTGAAATAAAATGGAGCAAAGATAATAATGCATGGGATACAAAAGGAATTTATAAAATTGACCAGAAAAATATTGAAATAATCGGTAATATATATGAAAATAAAGATTTACTAAAATAATAAAATATGAAAATAATATTAGCAGGAAATTATAAAGAATATAAACGAGCTTTAATAGAAAACGGATTAACAGAAAGAGAAGCTATTTATGGATGTTCTTGTGAAAAAATGTCAGGTTATGAAGTTGATGAGGTTTATGAGTATGGAACATTTTATAAACTAAAAAATCACAGAAAACTTAGAGATTTTGCTAATAGTAGGATTAGGTTAACTAACTAAAACAGATTAAATAATTATGAAACAAGGATACTATCAAATATTTTGGGCTAACTACGGATGTAATACTTTTGAATATCGTAGTAATACAGAAATAAAAACAATGCTTAAAAAAGGAATTATTATTAGCTATACTTTAATATATTAAAAATAATGAAAAAAGTAATATCAACAGAACAAATACCAATTAAACTTTGGTTAGACGATATAGAAGATGGAGCATTAGAACAAGCTAAAAACTTAGCTAACTTACCTTTTGCTTTTAAACATATAGCTATTATGCCAGATAGTCATCAAGGATTTGGAATGCCTATTGGTGGAGTTATGGCTACTAAAGGAGTAATAGTTCCCAATGCAGTTGGATGCTTTACTGGAGATACAAAGATTCCTCTTTTAGAGGGTACTCAAAGGACATTAGAGCAACTACACAAAACGGGAGGAACTCATTATGTATATTCATTAAACAAAGACTTAAAATTAGTACCAGGAAAAGCAAAAGCTAAATTGACAAGAAAAAACGCTAACTTAGTTGAAATAGTTATAAGCGGTGGAGAAGTTATTAGATGCACGCCAGATCATCAATTTATGCTTTTAGATGGTTCATATAAAGAAGCAAAAGATCTAAAAAGATTTGATAGTCTTATGCCATTGTATCGTGGTTATCAATCAAGAGATGGCTATGAAAGAATAAGAACAAAATCTGGCAATGGCATTATTACGCATAAAATGGTAGCAGAATATTTTTTAGGAGAAAAGAAAGACACAGATATTATTCATCATAAAGACGAAAACTGGTTTAATAATAGTCCTAAAAATTTAGAATATAAAGATGTGAATATCCATAGTAGCGAACATGCTATAAAAAAAGGAAACTTCAAAACAAAAGAATTTCAAAGAAAAAAAATGGAAACAATCAGAAAAAGGGGATACTATTGGGATAAAAAGTTCGACAAAATGAAAAAAGAAGTAGCCACAAAAAATATGACTACCTATATGAAAAACAATTATGATGAATGGAAAGAAAAAATAAAAGACAATGGCAAAAGAGGAGCAAAATATTTGATTAAATACAACAAATCAAAAAAAGGAAGATTAAAATCTTCAGAAATGGGTAAAAAATATGGCTTTGGTAAAAAAGCAAATAATCACAAGGTATTATTTATAAATAAACTGATATACACAGAAGATGTATATTGCCTAACAGTTGAAAAATATCATAACTTTGCTTTATCCGCTGGAATTTTTGTTCATAATTGCGATATTGGCTGTGGAATGGTGGCTATTAAAACTTCTTTAACTGATATTGATACAGATACACTTAAAAAGATAATGGGAGAGATTAGGAAAGTTATTCCTGTTGGATTTGAGCATCACAATGAAAATAGTAGTGAATATAAACAAAATCTTAAAATCGCCGATGAAATCCTTGACAAACACTATGAAATAGAATAACATTAGGTAGAGGAAACTAATAATGTTATGAAATATAAATATTGTAAAAAATGCGGTAAAAAAGTTTCTAAAAATTGCCATCTTGGATATTGTAATAAATGTCGTGATAGAAGTGGTAAAAATAATCCTTTTTATGGAAAAACTCATAGTAAGGAGACAATGGATATAATAAAGAAGAAAAATTCTATAACATTTAAAAGATTATGGCAAACAAAAGAATACAGAGATAAAATTATAAAAGGAGTTTCAAAACCAAGAAGAGAAAGTTTTAAAAAAGAACAAAGTGAAAGAGTAAAACAATGGTATAAAAATAATCCAATACAAAGAGAAATTAGAAGAAAAAGAATGAAAAAAAGTTGGAAATTGGGAGAGATAGAACCAAATATCAATTCTATAAATGAATCAAAAATGGAACGGGAATTGAGAAAAGAATTTATAATATTGTTACCAAATAGAAATGTCAGAAAATCAACAATCAGAATAGCAAATAGGTGGTTTTATCCCGATATAAGAATTGATAAGGATATAATAATAGAGTTTTATGGAGATTATTGGCATGCAAATCCACTAATATATGAAGATAATAATATTGTTCACCATAAACTTAATGCCAAACAAATTTGGGATAATGATAAAGAAAGAATTAAAATCTTAGAAAATAATGGATTTAGAGTATTTATAGTTTGGCAGGATGAATATCAAAATAATAAAGGTCAAGTTATTAAAAATATATTAAATAAATTATAAAACAACTATGAAAATACATAAAATAACATTATTTATGTATGATATAAACAATGACTCATCTCTTGAAGA
>Ga0307928_10001505_pt1 | contig 17689 bp, 36 predicted proteins | sample AceLakmetagen232_FD_201815 | JGI IMG/M metagenome (GOLD analysis project Ga0307928, IMG submission 201815) | Saline water microbial communities from Ace Lake, Antarctica - #232 | ecosystem: Environmental > Aquatic > Non-marine Saline and Alkaline > Saline | place: Antarctica: Ace Lake... | reverse complement strand
GTTCCTCCTGTTGCGTTTGCCATTAGATTTCCTGTCCTATTATATATCCATCATAAGTGTCAGTGCCTGTGACTCTGAAACCAAATGTATCTCTTTTACTTCCTGTTGTTGTTAATGTTGGTGCTGCACCTCCTGCCCAACGTATAGTGCTGAACCAGGTTACTGTTCTTGATCCACCTCCATCTTGAGTAATTTCAACTAGAAAGACTTGTCCAACTGTCTCGTTAGAAACAGCTATCGTAATATTTCCTGCTGGCATTGTTATTGAATGAATATTTGAATTAGAAACGTCTAGCGTTGCTGTAGCAGCCCCCACAGGGGTATAAGTTGCTGGTACTTGATATGTTCCATTAGTAATTTGTATGGGAGTATCAGCAGCCAAAGCTGAAAGACTCTCAACTGTTGCTGCAAATGTACTAAAGTTTACAGAAGATAAATCACCAGCAAGATAAAAATCATTGCCAGAATCAGCTACTAATGCTTTACTAGCAAGTGATGTTCCCGCTGTAACTCCTGCTAAATAATTTAGTTCTGTACCTGTAGCAGTCATTGAAACTGCTGCGATAGTAAATGGGGTAGGAATAACAACCGTACCCGTAAAAGTAGGTGAAGCTAAAGTAGCTTTAGCAGCTAACTGAGTCTGTATTGCACTCGTTACCCCGTCAACATAGCCTAGTTCAGTCGATGTTAAAGTGGCAGGTATGCCATCGAGTACATTAATCTCCGCAGCAGATGCGGTAATATCATCTAATGCCCCTAAGAAGTCTGATCTAGTAATCTTCTTGCTTGTGCCTGTTGATCCGTCAGTAGTATCGGAAACGTCTACAGTGTGAAGCCAATCACCGTCAGCTGGTGTAGTAATTTGTGTTTTGGAGGTTAGTTTTGCGTTTGCCATAATTAGAATATAAATTTAGTATCATCTTCAAATGTATAAGTGTCTGAGTTTTCAAATATATATTGATCTCCTGTGTAAGCGTCCTCATCTTCCCAATTACTAGCATTGGTTTCCGTATCAGTGTAATTCGTAGGATTAGTAGTAGTTTCAGTCCAATTAGTTCCCATAAAAAAACTCCACTCAATTCGAGTGGAGATGTCCTTGATTTTATTATAGCACGCTACTTTTTCTTAGTGGGACTTGGTTTCTTGACTATTCTAGTTTGTACAATCTCTTTAGGTTTTAATTCTTCTATCTTATTCTCTAAAGCTTGCAGTTCATCATTCTTAATAGTATTAGTCTGTTCTAGTGAGTCTATTCTCTCCTCAAGTACCATTATCTTATTTATCATGGCTACTATCAGTTCGTTTTGCTTTTTGTCATCAACTCTACCCATTTCGTCCATACGCTTGATGTAGTGACTTACATCAGTATTCTCATAAGTTCTAAATCCGAATAGTTTCTCTAAAGTTTTTAGCATTATGATATTTCCTTAATTAGATTGTCTTGAGACTGCTTTACATCATCACTTGATATGCCAATCTCTTCTAGATATTCGTCTATTTTTTCACTCTGACTTGATTTATTAGAATCATCTCTAACAATACTCTTATCCTCAAGAATATCATCTCCACCATATCTTTCAATAACTTTACCACCTAGTTTTAATGCGATTTTTTCTCTCAATTCTTTACTATCAGTTCTAAGAGCATGCTTTTCCTCATACATGCTTTTTTCAGTATCTCTATACTCATCTTTTTTAGCAGGCAACGTTTTCTTTGGATCATCTGGATCTATTCTTGGTTCATTCCAATCTCTTCTAGATATCTCAGTAATAATTCTGTCTGTAGCCAACTCCTTATATCTTTTAAAAATAAAACTTGGAACGTGTTGTTTACCTTTACCTTTGCCTAAATCCTTGTTCTTGTTAGGGATAATCCATTTAGTGTGTGTGGGACGTACTTTATCATTATGAATTACAAAATCATATTCAAGAATATTTATAGCCTCGACTGTATCTAAAGCCTCCTTGTACATCTGTGCTTTAATTTCTTCTGAGTGTTTGCCTTTAATCATTAGTTTCTCCGAAAGCATTTTTATCAATATCTCGTAATGCTTTAATTATCTTTTTTAGACCGTCTCTATCACAAATTGGTAATGTAGCGTAAGGAACATCATTAAATTCAAAAATTAAGTGATTTGCCCAAGTCCCATCATCGTGAGTTAAAACAATAGCCATCATATCTGTTTTCACTCCAACTGGAAAACTAGTCCTATATCCTTTAAAATCAAATGCGGGTAATTTAGCCATTGTTTACCTCTGCTTTGTAGATTAATTGTGGTTTGTCAAAGAAGATAAACCCTTCACCGTCTACATATACGTAGTTTTTCTTGTATACGCCTACTTTGAAGTTTAAATTGTTGTCTTTGATGAAGTTTAGGAGTTTTTCGTTAGGTTCTTGTTCTGGGAAAGATGTTTTTGTTAATGGGTGAGGTTTATCAGATGGTTTAAATCCATCCATTGATACCATTGTTTCTTGTGTGGGTTTTTCAATTTTAGCGGTAGATGTACCTTTTTTCATAATTCTGATTATAGCACACTAAACATTTCCTAAAATCTTTTCTACTCTACCCTCACGTGCTTTGAGTTTCTTCTCTCTACGCTTTAGTGAGATCTCATAATCAGTGTTTTCTTTGCCTTTTAGTCTAACTGCTGTCTTCTCGGCATCAAAGTCTCTCTTTTCAGATGCTAACCTAGCTTGACCTGATTTTAAGACCTGCTCTGTGTCCTCTAAGCGTTCCGTCCAGGCTGTAAGATTCTTGGCTACCTCCATCTTTTCGTCTAGTTTCTCCATTTCTTTCTCTATTTCCTTTTTCTTCTCGTTACTAGTGACAATCATTCTGTCTATGTCAGCCCTCTCAACATCTAAAGCCCCTCTCTTCTTCTCAATCTTTTCGCCCTCTTCCTTAGTCTTCTTCATATCTAGCAGTACAGTCTTTTGACTGCTAATTATCCCATGTCTTACTCTCACGTTCTCTTCTTGATCCTGACTTAGTTTATCTCTTTCAGAATAAACATCATTAACTAAGTTTCTCAGTGAAGAAAAAGTATTCTCTAGTTTCTCGATGGTGTTAAGAAATTGGATCTTTGTCATATAGTCTCACTCGTTTGGCTAATTCTTCTCTATCTGAGTCTGATATTAACTTGTCTTTCTTATTGACCATGTAGTCAACTATCTTTCTCACGAATAGTTCGGCTAGAGGATAGAACAGCTTTAACTCAGCACTAGGGGAGACAGTAAGCTTCTTACCTTTGTTAGTTATTGAAAATTCTTTACTTGTGGGATTGAAAATGTAAACCTCACGCTTAGAGTTTTCCTCATTGCGTTCTTGAATTATGCGAATATCCATACTGCATTATAACATTAAGCAGGTGTAGTTACTGTGACAGCCCCATCGCTTGATAGAGGTCTCCAGGTAATATAGAAATCTACAACTCCTGCTGTTAGATCGGCAGTACCGATAGTAGCAATAATATCTGCTCCGTTGTTTAGAATAAACGTCCCTGGTAGTGCCGAGACAGTTTCAGGAGTAGCATCAACATAGTTCTCACCTGCATCTAGATCAGTAGCATCTGCTATCTGAGCTATTAGAGCTGCTGTGCTGCCTGCTATACCGACTTCTAGTGTGCCTGCACCTACAATATTAGTCTTGCATTGACCCCATATTGAAACAAGTACATCACCCGTCACTGTAAAAAGGGTATGAGCTGCTTGATCGCCTGTTAAATTCTCAACGAACGTCCATCTAGAGACTAATTTAAAAGACTCATTCGATGTGATAGCTTTAAAGTTTGCATCTATATCTAGACCTTGATCTGCATATTTAGCCATAATTTCTCCTAAACATGGGGTAGGCGGTTAAACCTACCCCTATAAGTTTATATTAAGCTGTTGGGTTTACGCCTACACAGTAATTCGTTAATGTCGTAGCGTTGTTGTCAGATCCTAAGATCTTAACTCCCGTTACTTCGTTTGACCAACCTGCTGTGCCTACAGCTATACAATCTTTGAATATTGCAACTCCACCCTGATCTGTTCCTACACCACCCTTAATTACATCAGTTTGAGCTGATATACCCGTAGTGTCTGAGTTATCAAAGAACTTACAGTTGTCGAATAGGGCGAACCTATTACAACCTGAGTCTTCAATAAATAGATGTCTGGGTGCGTCTGCGTCTCCAGCCATAGTGAAGATGCAACCATTGAACACGTTGTTGGCGTTGTTCTTTGCAGTTACAAACTCTATTGAGGCGTTGGAAGCGGTTCGCAAAACTGTATCAATACCGAATGTACAACTGTTGAAAGTATTCTCACCAGAACCATTTAGTCTGATAATTCTTGCTGAAGTGTCATCACCTGCGGTGGCATTTCCCATACCTGCAAAGTGAACTCCTTCAAAATAGTTGTAGTCACTAGTCATTTCAACTGTAACATTTATATCTTGCATGTTAGAAATTGTGATGTTCTTGAAAATACAACTTCTATTTGAAATTGTTAAACAAGGTGACACAACTGCTGATCCGAAAGACATTCCTGCTCTTGGGTTAAACTGCGTTGGTGCAGTCGAACCGATTAAGTGGGTTCGTCTCTTTGCCCATACGATAGCTGCTGTCTCACTAGTACGACCTGTTGAACTAGATGGAGTGATTAAAATCACATCATCTTGATCTGCGGTAGCTGAATCGTAAGCTTTTGCTACAGTAGCGTAAGCATCGTCTCTAGATTGTCCACCGTTTCCAGTATCACTACCAGCACCTGGATCAACGTACCAGATGTCGCCTACACTTGGTAAACCAATCATTCCAGCTAAATCTTCTGGACCAATTTTATATCCTTGTTTTAGTGCATTTGCATAGTGTGCATCTCTTAACCATTTTGACATATATTCTCCTTATCGTATTCTGCTACTAATTTATAATCTGGATGTTCAGGATATTCCCTGAGCCATTTAATGTCGTAACTCTTGTAATAGCCTCTGGCTTCCAAAGCCTTGGCTTTAGGTTCGACCTTTTTGTTTTCTTCCATAAGTTCCTTTGTTCCTCACGAGTGTGCGTATTGAGGAATTAATTTGCACATCCCAAGCTCCCTCGAGAGCTTGAGTGTACTAATTAAAGTCCGATGTTTAAGTTAACCAACTGATATTCAGTGGATACACTTGTTTGCTGTCCTACGACACCAACTTTTACTTCAGCTGCTGCATCTCTTTCACCAATCGCTCCTGCGGTTGCTGCTGATACAGTAATTTCAGTTCCAATTGCTGGGGTAGTGCTGTCTTGTAAGACCGAACATGGTCCACAATATTGACTCCAGTAATAATAAGCTGCTGGAACAGTAACTAGAGGTACTCCGACTGGCATATCGACTTGATCGGTGACTGAGATAACAGTTCCGTTAAAGTTTCCTGCCAATAGATCTACACCTACTTCTGCTAACACGCCTACACTATCGACTGCTTCTTTAAGATAAACCGTACAAGTTCCAGCTGAGTCTGCTGCTAAATTACCCTCGATAGGATAAGACCTGCCTTGACCTGTACCATCTTGAACAGTTAGCCAACCGTCTTTATATTGATCGGCTGTAGCTAGTGTTGCACCAAGAGTGACATAAATTACCTTATCTCCCACTGCTGGGATTGTTGCATAACTCAAATTAATGTGATTTGCGACTACAGTAGGTGCTACTGCGAGTAATCCACGTGCTAATTCTGCTGCTCCTGCTTTACAGTAAACAAATTTTCTTCCATAAGAATCTGGATAAAAATCTCCTAATTGATGTGCGGCTATTGAGCTGGTTTTATCAACTCTGCCGAATGCTACCATTGACATATTTTTCCTTTACCTGGTACTCCAGGGTTATGCCTGGGAGGTACTCCCCCCAGGCGTTATATTAAATTTATACTGACGTTACGTTGTAAGCTTGACCATGTCTGCGTGGGTTCTTTGAATAGAACTGACCACTTACTACGAATCTGCCTGTTAGAGCTAATTGATCGTAAGATTGCATTTCTTTTCTGAAGAAGAATCCGTTGAATTCACTTGGCTGGTCGAAGCCGTCAATGGTTTTCTTTCCTAAACTGATCTTCTCGTAAGCACCTGCATGGCGTTTAGGCATTTTGGTGTCACCGTAGAAGTCTAGGTAGTTCTCGTTAAGCATAAATACTGTGTTTGCAGTACAAGCTTTGTCTCTCATCCATGGGATACCTCTGTATCTTAGGGATGTAAAACCTTGACCCATTGATAATTCTTTGCTGGAAGTCTTTGCATTGCGTCCTCTTACTGGCTCTACACTGTATTCGTGAGAAACAGTTGGAGTTAGTAAACTCTCATATAGTGAGAATTTAGAGAAGTCAGAGAAGATGCTTGTAGGCATTTCGTTTATTCCAGAATCAGATACCGCGTCGTGCATAGTAGCTAGTTTCGATAGAGACATAGCTGCTACCCAGTCAGTGTATGTAGCTGCTAGTTGATCGTAAGTTGTACGTGATTGTCCACCGTAGCTGTCTACGTTTGTACCATCGTCTACGATTGCACCTAACCCGAGCATGATATTACCTGCACCAAAGCCGTAAGCGGCTGTGGACATATCTTGCAATACTTGGTTATATGCACTCTGGTAGTCAAATGTATCGAAATCAACATCGTTGTCGTATTGTCTTGGCATTGCCTCAGTCAATAGATCTACAATTGGTGAAGTGTACATACTTCTGCTAAATTCGATTTGGATGGTTACATCCTCAGCTGCACTGTTTAATCTCTCACCACCTGCAATCCATTGTCCTTGAGTTCTTGCAGTTACTTCAATGTCGTGAAGCATTGATTTTCTGTTAAATGATTTGGCGTTACCAATAACTCTAGCTGCTAGAGTAGGGGTGTTTAAAAACGCATTAGTTACTATCGCTTGTGGCCTGGAGGTCGAAAAGTGACCGACTCTATTGCCGTATGAAAGTCCTGACATAGTTTTCCTTTATTAATTAATAAGCACAAAAAAATCCGCCTCTTTAGAGCGGATATGTCCTTGTGAGATTATTGTACCACAGTTTATTTAGGTGGGGAGACCCATGCCTAACGCGCGGTTAGTAGCTTCGTTTATTTGGGAGTCTGTTGATTCTTCTGTATCACGTGGAGTTGCTACACTACCTCCGAATACTGGAGCTGTAGCACTTGAGGGTTTCTTGTCCATCTGAGTCATTGTTCTGTAAAATGATTTAGCCTTACCTTGACTCTTTAGTTCAGCGTGTCGCTTAACTGAACTGCTGTAAAACTGTATACCTTTGTCCTTTTTATCTTCTGGAGTTAAAGCAGTACCTTTTACTAACTTGTCCATTATTTCATCACTAGGGGAGGGAACTACACCATCTTCAACCGCTTCTTTCCATTCATCTGTTAATCTAGCCCATTCTTTGTCTTGATCTTCTTTGGTTTGTTGAATCTTACTGTCCTCAACTTCTTGAGCTGCCTTCACTTTAGTTTCTGTTTCTTCTTGAATCTCTGTTTTAATCCTATCAGCAGCTTCATTAGCCTTTTCCTCAGCCCTGCGATCAATATCAGCCTTCATATCACTCATGGAAGCATACTTATCGTCATCTTGCTTTGCGCCTACTGCTTCACCTATTTTTGATTGGAGTTCTTTAACTTTGGAGGTGGCTATTTCTTCAGCCTGAGATCTAACTTGTTCGTCGATCTTAGCTTTATCTAATTCGTCGAAGATTTTGTCGTCTGTTTGGGATGCCATGTTTTTTATTGTACCACATTTTGCTTGCAGTCATCACTATGCTGTTCGTTTTCTTCTAGAAGCATCACTCCTATAATGAGACCATCTTTATTTCTAACAAAAGTTCTTTCTTGAACAAACAAACAATGAGCACACTGGATACTCATATCAGCTGAAACATAAAAAAACTTGCGTCCATTAAATATAGTGTAATCTTCATCACTTAATTTTCTCATTAATGAATTATAACATTAAACTGGTTGTGGTGCTGGTGGTTGATCTGGGCTACCACCGATAAGAGGTTGTCCCCCTTGTGGAGCTAATTGTCCAACACCTGGCATTTGTTGTTCCTGAGGCTGTGGTTGTCCCCCTGCCATTGTTGCAGGCGGTTGTATTTCTTCTACTAAATACTCTTGATAGTATATTTGAGGAGCGTTAACTGATAAGAAAGCCATTCTAGCCCTCTCCTTAGGATTACTCTGTTCGGTATCTTGATAGTATGAAAGGAAGTCGGGAGCCATACCTACATTTTGAATAGCCATCCTCTTACGTTGAACCTTATCTACTCCACTTGCGCCTACTTCGACAATCATTCCATCCTCTATAAGATCTTGTGTTATAGCGGTATAAAGTGATTCTCCGTCCTTACCTACCACATCCTTAAAATGAGGTTTAGTGTAGAACATTCTAATCATCTGCATACTCCACGCACCCATCCACTCTGCAAGATCGTTTATAGTTTCTTCTACAATGTCATCAATTAATCCATAGTCTGCCTCACGTGCCATCTGGTCTTGTCCTAGTGTACTGTCTGTCTCTCTTAGACCTCGAGTAGTAGCGTTCACACCAATCATTTCATAAGCGAAGTTACGATTAGTTTCTTTGCTCTTATAAAGTTGTTGTGGTGCGGGTATGCCAGGGATGTGTACAAAAGCTTTACGAATATCATCAGCATTCACCATCACTGCTTTATTGTGATCCTTCCAATCTATCTTTTTAGCGTCTTCTTTCTTTATGTACTGGGCAGAGATAACAGGCTTACCTACTGTACGAGCGTTCATTTCACTTATTTGCAAACCTTCTAAATTAATATGGTCTTGAAATAGTAGAGACTGTTCTATACGAGTAGTCACATCAACTGGATCTTCACCTATGTTGTCATAGACCATGAAGTAGAACGGCTTTCTAGCTTGTTTGAAATAGTTGTTGTATGTTTTCTGTCCTTGAGCATCACCGAACATAGCTTCGTAAATCTCTTCTTCTGTTGGTTCTCGCTTTTCTTTTAAAGCCTTAGAGAACAAATTAACTCTACCTTCGTAATCGTAGTATGGCTGTCTCATCTTATCTAAAACAACCTTTTTATACTTCCAGACTATAGCCTCGATCTTCTCCCACTTCTTCTCACCACTTACCTCGTCAGTTTGTTCTTTGTACCATTTGAAATGAACTTCATATATCTCGTAAGTAGAAGCCATTTTCTTCTCGGTTCTTTTATCTGGATCTTCTAAGCCTATTTCCTTTAAGAAATCTTCCTTAGAGTCAGGGAACATCATTACTACTTCTTTAACAGTAATATCCATCTTGTGAGCTACAAACCACATATCATCAGCGTTGCTTGTTTTGCAGGTATGATCCCAATATATATTGTCAGGATGTATATTTACGAAGTCAAAATCACCATCAAACCCCAATTCCTCATCCCAAATACATTTAACTACTGCGTAAAAGTTAAGAGGTTGTTCTTTGAACGCCCTACCTAAAACCTTTCTTCTCTTGCGACTCTTGATATCAGTGTTGAGTAAATCAGTGACAGTATTAGCTGCATCTCTACTCACCTCACCACCATCACCTGCTTTGACAACCATATCTGGAAGTCTTGAAAGTGCAATAGGTTTCTGTCTTGAAATACCACCATAAACAATGTTTTCTAAGTATGGAGTTGCGTACTTAGGTAATTTCTTAGGATCTGTAATATCACCCTGGTCGCCTTTGTAGTATTCCCGCATCTTAGTCTGGCGATTGTACAAGTCCTTACCTTCGTAGTATGAAATACAGTCTGCTACTCTCCGATCTATAACATCAATAAACTCTTCATCCTTTAGATCTAGTTTAAACGGATCAGCCTCCTGGATTAACCTCTCTTGACTGTTGCTTGTGTGGATATTGGTTTGTAAATTATCTCTCATAAAAAAAACACCTCTGTTTGGAGATGTCCTTAATAAATTATAGCACAAACTTACTTAGCCTCTAATACCTCTTTGACTGCTTGCCAAAGCTCATTACATAATTCAGTATGTTTAATCCCAGGACGAATACTATCTCCACCATCATAAACACCACAATGCAATGCAAAATGCCAATCATTTCCCAAAAACTCAATCATTTGACCGATTGTTAAAAGTGATTGGTCGTCTCTATATAATGGATAGTTTTTTTTAGTCATCCACTCTCTTAGTTTTTGTCTCAATTCCTGACTTATTTGATTGTGTTGTTCTTCAGTTATGTGTTGCTTCATAGGCTAATTATATCACGTTTTTAATATGATAAGTTGTATTACATTTCTTGCAAAGGTGCTGAATCGGAGGGGAAAGAAACTCTACATCCATCATTCCAACAGGCATGATAGCTATTATCCTCTGATGCACACCAACTAACCTACCTCTACAAATTATACAATAGATTTGAGTATAGTCTTCTTCTTCACTACCAAGCCACAACTCTATGTGCCTTCTAGTATGCCAATTAATTCTTAATTTTTCTTCTAGAACTTCCATGATGACTCATTGTACACCCTGTCTTCTTCCATCTCATCGCCCCACTTCTCTAGGTCCATAGCCAATTCATTACCCTGCTTATCTCTTGGTACTACTACCTTGGTACTCACCTTACCAGTCATGTTAAATGAGCCTGTTTTAACTCCTATAAACTTAATCTGTGTCAGGAAGTAGGAGATAGAATCATACCCATGATCGTCACTGTCTGTATCAACGTCGTCTTTCTTTCCTTTACCATCATTGTAAATAAGTAGGGGTAGTGAGTCTATTAAATACTTACAGTTCTCTGTGATAAGCCAGTAAGGTCTACCATCAGGAGCCATTGATAACCAATCATGTGTAGTAGCCACTCTAGCTAATCTGTTACGAGTACCTGGTTTTAATACTGTCCAGTTATCTCCATGTAGATCGTCCCATTTAGTCATCATTCTTTGTGCAATTGATACCGACCCATCAGCACCAGGAGAAAACATCGCAGCATCACAATACCCAGCCTCGTAGTTAAATTTATTATCATAAGTCCTCACTGTGTCTTTATAAATCTTCTCAGCCCAACCTTCAGGATTGATCTGATTACCTGCCCACTCGTTATATGTAATTACTCGGTTAAACTTCTGCCCATCATCTGTTTTCATCTGCAACACTACTGAAGCGTATGAGGCAAACTTAGACTTTAGGGAATAACCCCAGTCCTTTGACAAGTAGTGGTCGAAGTTAGCGTTGGGTACTACAGTTTTCATTACGTGTAGTGCGTGTCTAAACTCATGAAAGACTTGACCTGCAAACAAGTCCCAGTCTCCCTCTCTCCAAGCTCTGCCTAAGTCACCAGTTAGTCCTTCTAAGTAATCTGTGTACTCTACGTTTAAATGAGGATTGTCTTTGTATGTCGAGCCTACGAATCTCGTTTTAATTTCTTCCTTCTTTCTATGGGGAACGATGTATCTATCTCTTACGAACTTATGTCCTAATCCCCCAGGGTTGAATGATGTGTACATCCTAGGTCGCCAGCTAGGTTTACTTGTACGAAGTGACCCTCTTAGTTTAGTGTATTTCTCTAGGGTAAGCTGGTTAAGTTCCTCAACAATAATAAAGTCATACTCAATACCAATGTACTTATCAATATCCTTAGCATCTTTGAATCCACCCATTACTATTCTTGAATCACCTAGCCTAAGTGTTTGTCCTGACTTCTTGTAATTAACCTTACCCCTTACTACCTTATCAATTAAGTCATCGAATGACTCTTGTGCTGCTACTCCAGTTTGTCTCAAGAATAAACCCTTTAATCCTGGTATTCTTTGACAGTCATCTAGTGCAGCTTGTGATAGTACAGCATGTGATTTGCCTGGTCCTCTAGCCCCACCTAGTCCAATATCAATAGGTCCATCGCTTTTATCTGCTTGTCTTGCTATTGAATGAAACTCCCATTGCCAAGGGAGGGGAACGTAACCTATCTTAAAAAAATGTCCTATCTGGTCATTAGGACACCCGTGTTTTTTAGCAGTCTCAATGCAGACTCTCCTATTTCTTATTTTGATTGTCTCCATAAGATTTTGCTAACCATTCGTCTATGTTTACTCCTGGTAGTTTATCACCACCTGTTGTTATGTCTGTTTGTTGTACTGGCTTACCTTCTGTTCTATCTTGAATCCTATTAATAGCTGCATCTTTACCATCAATAGCTTTAACTACATCATTAGATGCTATTAATTCCTTTTTATTTAATGGTTGAAATTCATCATCTGGTTTAGCAACTAGAATCCTATTATATACACCACTCCAGGTATGACCGCCATCTGGTGCTCCATTGAGGTTATTTGTTTCTCCTGGTTTTAGTGGGTTTGGGAATGGCATCTGTTATTGTCCTATATAATAACACACTCATTTTGCCAACTTTGCTCTAAAATCTTCTAACTTCTTATCAATCGTCACTTGACCTCGTTTAGTCCTCTTAATGTTCACAATGTGGGCTATTGAAACCGCAAAGTCATCAAACCACACCAGTCCCCTCTTTCCTGATCCAGTAGCTTGTTTTAATGCGTGTGCCTGTTTACCATTCATAATAAACTTTTCCTTACCTGTAGAAACTTCCCAAACCTCATCTGGTTCAAACTCCACTAAGGTCGATTGCTGTTTTGCTGTTATTTTGTTTGACATCGTCAATCCTTTTTATAGCATCTTTCTTAACCCATGAAGAAAGAGCTGCTTTATAATTTTTATATGTTTTTCCTTTAGAGATACAGTAGTTTATTAAATCATCCCATTTGCTGATAACAAAGCTGGTGGGTACTTTATACCTCTCGGCTATTACCTCAAAATCAGATTCATTTAATCTATCTTTTAAGGGAGTGGCTATCTCTCTCTTCTTTACATTCTTTACATTCTTTACATTCTTAAGCCCAGAGGTCAGCTTGCCACCCGTTTGCCCTTTGTTTGCCACCTGTTTGCCTGGCCACTTGCCATCTTGCTGGTACTCACCCCAGTTATTGATTGATATAACAGTCCCTTTATTTGTCGTTTGGCTTGCCACTTCGTTTGTCGATTTTAAGTGATTTAATGATGTCCTAGTATTTTTAATTGATAGACCAGTCTCTATTGCTAATTCACCAATAGTTGTTCTTAGTTGTCCAGGCTTAATGGTTTGGCCACGCCATTTTTTAGACACATGAGAGGCTTTTAAAAGTAAATGGATGAATAATCTGGTGGTATTGTGGTCGTCATACCACTCCCAGTCTAAAAGTTGGCGGTGTAGTTTTATCCATCCTTGCATATTAGTCAAATAAAGATACTGGTGTGGTCATTCTTTTATTATGCTCTGTGGCTTTTTTGCTCACTAGAGATCTGAAGAGAAGCGGCACTTTATGTTTGTAGCAGCCTATCAGTACTGCTATGTTTCTTTTCTTGCCTTTTTCTCTCATTAACCAGGCTGCTAGTTTTGCTGCCTCAAGTATCTTTTCTTCCATATAATAAAATAGCCGACTTACTTGCACAGTGACGTGGAAAGCAAATCGGCTAAATTAAAAGCTCTTAATTTATTCTAACATTTTGTAAAAAACTTTTTGTCACTGTGTCTTTCATTACATTTATTATATCACTACTTCAAACTAATTAGGAGACCTGTACCTGCTAGAACCTTATTCTGTTCGTTATGGGAGTTCTTAAAAACGTCTAGTAAGTAGTCTATGATCTCTTCTTTAGGGATAACTACTGGTACTGGGTGTCCGTTTACTGGTGCTTTACCTTTTCTGGGTGCTGATATTCCGTTTTTCATTTAACCTCTTTCTTTAGTTCTTCTACTCCTTTAAACAAACACCCACTAAACAGGAAACAATAATCTTCTTCACTAATATCAATTAGAGCATCACTATTATTTTCTTCTACTACTAAGTGAGACATTGCTAGCATCGGTAATTCTGCATACTTAGGATCTCTGACAATATCACATATCTTATCTCTCATCTCTAACTCTAGCTTCTTGTTTCTCTTTTTATGTTTTATCTTCATTTAATTATCTTAACCTTCTTCTTAATTAGTACACCTAAGTATTGCAATTGTTCTGGAAGCTTTGCTTCAATACCTTGATACTTCTTTAAATCTTCTAGGTTTCTTGCAGACTCCTGTACAAACCATGTGTAGAATTCAGGTACTACATGCAGTTCGGTTGGTTTCTCTCCTGTAAGCTTTTCATGTAAGAGTATTAGTGAGGCTAGCTGTTCGTATAAGTAAGTTGGTTGTGGGGGTTGTGGTTGGTTCATAGTTTTATTATACCATTAATCCTTGCTTGACTTAGCTCCTTTTTCATCATACCAGGTATTCTTCGCTGTGAGCATTTCTTTCTTAGTAAATATCTTCTTAGACTCTTCGGGATAGTGTTGAATGAACTCCCTGCTGGGTTGTCCTTGTCTCCTGGGTTGGAGTGTATTACTCCAGTTCTTAGCCCCATCCTCTTTCATTGCATCAGTACGAGTATCTCTTGAAATACTTGGTGCTAATGACTTAACACTAATATTGTTTATTCTGTTATGACAATCATCACATACCCACACACCAAATTGTTTACGTTTACCTGTCTTTGGTTTCTGGTCTATTGGACACAAGCCACATTTCATTCTATCCCTACCCTTCTTATATTCTCTTCTTGTTGTTTGTCTATTTCTTTACGTTGAGACTCTGCGTAATCGGTTTCTTCTCGTGTTGGATACTCTATCTCTACAGGCATGTCATTAGCTCTGATCTCTCGTATCTTCTTATTCACGTTCTCTTTTACTTGGGTTAGAGATTCACCTTTAACACTCCATCTGCCAATGAAGAAGAAGGCTACACATGATAATAAGATTAATATTTCAGTCATATCCCACTCCTAAAAGTAATTATATAAAAGACAAACATAGCTAATATGATTATAAAGAGTGATATTAGAGATACTAGGATACCGTAGAATAGTTGTTTCATTGTTTTAGTAGGGAAATAACATCTTTAAGTGCCTGATTATAAACTCCAGTTATGACTACACCTGCTCCATCTTTTTCAGGGTTTTTAATTTTCTTTAATTTATCCACACCCTCACACATCTTATGTTTCCACTTTAATAACTCCTGCTCTGCACCACCATTAGCAGCAGCACGTATATGTATTTCTTGTCTTTCAAGTTCTTCCCTAAGCTTGGTGTCTTGGGATTGGAGAGTCTGGGCTATAAACTCAATCATCTTTGGAGTTATTCTCCAACCATATAAGTTAATATTTTTAATTAATTCCTCTTTAACCTCTTTTGGCAGTGTTGTCTTAATTTGTTTTTTCATAATATCTCTTTCATTAAATGACCTATTAAATTATCTGTACTAAAAGATGAGTCAGCTTTTTCGTGTTTATCCATGTACTTTCTAATCTTAGTAACTACTTCTCCTAAAACCTTTTCCCTAAGCTTGGTGTCTTGGGATTGGAGGAGTTTAATAACACCATTAATATATTCCTCATCAGTACATCCTTGCCAATAAATTTGATTAAGTAAATCTTCTAATCCTTCTGGCAGTGTTACCTGAACTGGTGCATTTTTTGCACTACTTACTAATTTCTTATTTTCTGACACTTGGTTAGTAGTTGGGCTTACTACATCGCAAGCTTTTCCACAGCCTAAGCATGAGTAATATTTAGTTACATCGCCTTCTACTCTTATTTCAGCATTGCAGCATTTAGATTTCATACTATTCCTCAACTTCAATAATCTCAGCTTTTTCACCAGTAAGTTTCTCAAGTGTAGCTACAATCTCTTTCCAAGTCTGCTTGTGTTTCTCTATTTCTTCTGGAGTAGCATCTTCGGGAAAAGTTACTTTTATCATTTGTTTATTTTTCATACTATTCCTCCTTTTCTTTATGATTACAAAAGCCACCTCTAGTATGCCAAGCCTCTGGATCTACTGCGCATTTTTGACAATGATGAGTCATTATTGCTAGAAGTTGAATTATTTGATATCCAATCTTATCGTTTGCTAATGTCTTGTAAGAACTAAAACCTTCTAGTCTTTCTTCTTCTTGTTCTAGAAACTTAACCCAATATCTCAATTGCCCACCCTCAAGTCTCATTACTGCATCGCACCAACTCTCTGTCAAAGCTAAGGTTATTGGCTTACATAATCCCATATCGTAAGCATTACTCATTCGATCTAAAAATTGTTGTTTGGTCATAAATCCTTTAAGAATTGGTCAGCTATTTTACGTTGTTCATGTCTAAGTTGGTTTCTAATTATTAATTTAATAGATTCTGTTGCTGTCCATCCTCCTGGTATTTTTTCATCCTCCAATTCCAAGGCATCAGCCATGTCCTTAGCTCCAGCGGTATAAATTTCTTCTAGAAACTCCAGTGGCTCTTGTTCTCTTACAGGCTTCAATCTATTCCAATCACCATCACCCATTTCAATATATCTGTCTTTAAACTCAACTAGTAGTTCTGCTAATCCTTTATTTTTCATAGTCACTCCCATTAGTCCAAATTTGTTTTATTATGAATGCAGACAAAGTAATATAAATAAGAATATTGGCTTGATGTCGAGTATAATGCGGTGCTAGTAGGCACATTACGATTATTAGCCATTTATCTAAGTCTCTTAAACTTACTGTTTTCATTTCTCCCTTAGTGTGTTTGGTCATATTCTTCTACCTTTTTATAAATTTCACTGGCATAGTATGGGTAATCGTCGTACATTTCTTCTACTTTTTCATAAGCCTTTTTACCAGAGCAGACTATGCAATTTTTAGGATCGTGGCAGTTAGTGTGTTTCATGGTTTTGGGTTAGATTGTATAAAGTTTTTGTATATTCGACTAAGCTTTTCCAAATTAACCATCCGCACATGCTTAGAATTTGCCAAAATAATACGAATGGTGCTAGGAAAAAAGGCCATAACTCATAAGAGTATCTATCTGCTGGTAATAATACTAAGTTAATCCTTTTAAATCTAAATATAGACCACAAACTAATCCTATCTCTTCACCTTTTAGTTTTTCCTTACCAGCCCTGTGTGCTGCTTGCAAGTAAGCTGTTTTTATTGAATCCACACCACTATGGGGTTCTTTCTCCCAGCAATCAATGCAGAACGCTATTTTATATTTCTCAGATTCAATACAGATAGCTATCTGATCACTGTCCTCTCTGCATTTAGTACATTTCATAATTTCCTTTTTGTTGCTCTACCTAGAAAGCAATAGAGTTCTATTTCTAGTTTGTGTAGGCGGTGTTTAATTAGATTCATGTTTTACCTTAATAATTACTTCTACACTCTGTGTAAAAGCTATCAGTTTAGTGACTGACAACGGCATTATTAGTGGTTTGTCTGATAGTGTTACTTCTCTAACATCTTCATCAGCCTGATTTGAAAGTTCTAGTAGTGTCTCTAGCCATTTATTTTGCATTTAGTTTTAGTTCTAACTTTGCTTCTGCTATTTCCATCCTGTCTCTAATACGAGTGTTCTTGTTACAAGATTCACATTCGTTTATTTCTTTGTCAGCTTCAGTAATCATTTCTTTATAAGTTTTTAAGAGGATTAGTATTTCTGTTTTGTTCATAATCTGTAAATTACTTCTAAGATAAAAGCTATTAAAAGTGCGACTATAAAGATTCCTAGTATTAAGTCGTTTCTGTTCATAGGTTTATTATGACTGATTATTTAGTAGGATGCAATGAATATTGAGTGCGTAGCTCCTCGAGTATCTCTT
>Ga0307928_10001504_pt1 | contig 17690 bp, 19 predicted proteins | sample AceLakmetagen232_FD_201815 | JGI IMG/M metagenome (GOLD analysis project Ga0307928, IMG submission 201815) | Saline water microbial communities from Ace Lake, Antarctica - #232 | ecosystem: Environmental > Aquatic > Non-marine Saline and Alkaline > Saline | place: Antarctica: Ace Lake... | reverse complement strand
TTATTATTTATTTGTATATATTTGTTTATATTAACAGCGTCGGATTTCCTAAACAATTACGGATTATGGTTGGCAAAAATAATATTTGGACTTTGATAATTGGAATTATAATTCTATCTCAGTTAGCGGTAGCGACAGATTATAATTTTCATAATGCAACAGATTGTAAAGGAGAAATAGAGATACGAACAAACTTAAGATATGCTAATTTAAATAATTACAACCTAAAAGATTGTGTTCGGATAGATACTAAAAGATGGACTTGTCCTTGTCCAACAAAGTTAGTATTACAAACCGAACAAGATAACCATTACAATTTTTTGGTTCAATATTATATTGGATATTATAAAACAGACAATAATAAAAGGGTTTTTAATTTCGACATAAATAAAGGGAAGATAACAGAAAAACCAACATACACTTTCCCACCATTCTTAGGTGGAATTATTTTAGTTATAGCTGTGTTAGCTATAATTGGTTTAGCAATACTAGCAATTACAACACTTAAAAAAACATCAGAACATAAAGATAATAGAATAGAAAAAGAAGGATATGATTATACACCAACATATTTATCCAAAGAAGAAACTGAAGAAGAACCAATGAAAAGAAATGAAGATTTTAAGAATTTATTAGATGGAGAATATAAAGATGCCCGTCTAAAAGAAACCAAAGGTAAACAATAAAAAGAAACCTTTATATAGTAGTTAGTTAGTATAATAATATATGAACATGAGGTATATAAAATGGAAATGAAATGCCACCATTGTGGTCACGTTTGGGATTACAAAGGAAATTCAGAGTATTGGGTAACGTGCTCTAGATGTCTAAGAAAAATTAAAGCAATAAAAAAAGAAGATGTTAAATCAAAAAGAAAAGATTGAGATGATTGAAAGGATTGAAAACATAACAGTTATGTTGGACAGACTGAACGAAGTAATTGATGCCCGAGAAGATTTAGAAAGATTAGAAGTTGTATTAAAACTTAAAGTTAAGGAATTTATGAACAAGAAAGGATGGGAAAGATACCTTGACGAAAAGAATAAGGTTGGTGTAAGTATATACATAAAGACAGAAGAAGTTATAGATATGAAACAATTAAAGTTTCTTCTTAAAAAAAATGATTTAGCTAATATAACATCATATCAACAAAATGAAAAAATAGAAGTTACAACACCAAACCAAAGAGCAAGATTAATCAAGTTAGCAAAAGGAGGATAAGATGACTAAAAAAGAAGAAGTATGTTTTAATAAAGGAATTGTAGCGGGGATTGGAGCAAGTATACTTTTGGGGTTTCTGATATGGATGATTGCATTATGGGCTATAAATTCAAATGAAGAACAAAACATTATAGAATTTTGTGAAAAATTAGATTGGCACGGAAACGAACCAACACAATGTGAATATAATAGATGTCTTAAAGATGGAGAATTATATGTTTCAATAGAAGATAGATTAGAATGTATTGAAACAATGGTGGATAGATAAGATGGATATGTTATTAAAAATGAAAATTAGGAAAATGGACACAACCATTATAAAAAAGAAACAAAAAATTGAAGGCTACGACAGGGAAATTGATGAGTTATCAAGAGATATTAAAAATCACGAAAGGCAGTATGATGAAGGAAGAACTGAAAAAAAGACTAAAAAATTAACAAAAGAAATTCATAAACTTTCTGATAAAAAATATATATTGGAAAAAGAAATAAAAGAATTAATGGAGGAAAGAGATAAAATGGCAACAAGACTAATGTTAAAAAATGGAAAGGTTACACCAGTTGAGGTGGATGCACAAGGGAAACCAATTCCAGATATTGAAAAAGAAGTAGGACCAGTTCCCCCACCAGAACAAACAATCCAACAAGAGGTAGAAGAAATGGAAGTAGCACCAGAAGATTTAGGTAAAGAAGTCCCTATGAAACCCTTACCAGTAGAACAATCTTTATCACCCGAACAAGACACATCAGAAGAAGCAGCAGAAGAATTACTAACCCCCCCAGAACAAAATGGGGAAAATATGTTACCACCACAAGACCAACCAGTTCCACAATCACCCGGAATGATGGAACCACCTACACCAGAAGAATTACAACAAGCAGCAGATTCAGATTTGCCACCAACGGCAACAGTTCATATTGCTTTAACAACACAGGTTCTTAAAGTTCAAATCAAGACAGAAGAATTGGACAACTTTATGGATAAATTAATTAAAGTAATGGAAACAAAAACAATCCTACAAATTGGTTCTAATGTAATAAACGGATATTACATAACAGGAGCTAACGTAGAATAAAAAAAAGATAGATGAATGAAGATAGGAGGTAAAAAGAAAAATGTGGAGATTTAATAAAGGACAACCAAAAAAGAAGTTTACAGAATTTATGAGTGAAGAAGGAATGATGAGTAGATGGAAAGTTATGAGAGCAGCATTAGGCGGAGCTTTTTGTGGAGTATTATTAGCAACCATTTACTATATGTTTCTTTTAGTTTAAGAAGATAGGAGGAAATATGGAAAAAACAAAAGAGAAGGTTAGATATAGAGATTTATCTAAACCTATGCAGATAGCAAGTATAGGTGGGATGTTTATATTTTGTTATATAGTCATATCTATGGTGTTAGGTATTATATTGGGAACACTGGCGGTTTGGACGTGAGCGGATTAGAAGGGATACCACCTGAAACAATGTTTAAATTTGTAGGGATTATTGGGGTATTAGGTTTCGCAGCGTTAGTAGGTTTCGCTATGATGGAGGGATTCAAATGAGTATGGGGGATAAAATGAAAAAATGGGATTTGAGATTTATATTATTGATGTTAGGTTGTGCAAGTTATTGTATATTATTAACCGGGTGTTTTGAAGAAGTTCAATGTCAAAACATAACAATAACAAACACCACAACAATTTATACTAATATAACATTACAACCAACAATGGAAGATGTGTTAGAAGTTTGTGGAAACCTTACTACAGAAACAAGTGGGAATAGTCAGAACATAAAGAACACAGACTACATAAATAGAATAATCCTTTTAGATAAAAGACTAGACGAGTGTTACGCTATGAACTTAACTTATGAAAAGAATTGTAGTATAGCTCTTGATGATTGTGAAGACAGACTAGATGAAATAGAGGATTTGTTAGAATGAATATCATAAGCATAATAGGGTGGATATTTAAGATAGCGTTTTTTTTAGCTATTACAGGAGGAGTATTGATACTTATTTTTTGGAAGAAGACTAAACTCCCTAAGATGTTAGAAAGGTATAAAGCACAGAAAGCTTTAGAAAGCCAATTGAAATATGAAGCAAAGGCAGAAGCGCTGGAACAACTTAAACCACAATTAGTTGAGGCTTATAAGAAAAAAGAAATAGAAAGAATGACTGCTACAACAGCAGACAAGGTAAAAAGGTTTACAAAGAATATGGGGATACAAGCAAACCCAGACAAGATTAGAGAAGCGTTTGGGGGGAGAGGAGTAGGAGGTCCAGCACCCAATAGAACAGTAGATAATATTTTAGGAAGACCACAAGCCCCACCACAATATCAACAACCACCCCAACCAAGAAGAAGACAACCAAAGAGAAAGCAACAACCAAGACAAACACAACCAAGACCACAACCAAGACCAAGATTACAACCACAACAAACAGGTTTCAATTTTAATAGTATCAACAGTAGTTATGATTCTAAACAAAAAGAACACGAAAAAAGAATGAAAGATTTGTTAAGATAACATTTATGTTGCAGTCTACTTTGAATGAGGAAGATTTGGATAGTCATTATGATAGTGATGATAATGCTCTAATTCAAATTAAAGAGGCAACAAGACAACTTTACAGATGGCAAGAAGAAGGTGTAAAATATTTCTTTAACAACAATCAAAGAGTAATTTTTGAATGTCCTACTGGAGTTGGAAAATGTCACGGAAAAGGAACAAAGATAATTATGTTTGATTGTTCTATTAAAAATGTAGAAGATATTAAAATAGGGGATTTATTAATGGGAGATGATTCTAATTCTAGGAAAGTTATATCAACGACAAAAGGGTTTGGAAATTTATTTAATATTAAACAAAATAATGGTGAGGATTATATTGTTAATGAAGACCACATATTATCTTTACGATTAAATAGTAATTTAAAAAAAGGTTTGAATAAAGGAAATATAATAGACATTTCTGTAAAAAATTATATTAAAAAAAATAAAACATTTAAATGGTGTTCAAAAGGATATAAAGCACCTATAGATTTTTTAAAACAAAAGATAAATATTAACCCTTATTTTTTAGGTGTATGGTTAGCAGATGGTAATAAAACAGATACAGGGATTACTAAACAAGATATAGAAATAATAATATTTTTAAAAGAATATGCACATAAATTAGGAATGAAATTAACTCAAATTAAAGACAGAAATACTTTTCTTAATAGAATAACTCATGGACATAATGGAAATAATATAAAAAATAAGTTATATGAAGATTTAAAGGGTTATAAACTTTTTAATAATAAACATATACCTTTGTGTTATAAACAGAATAGTAGAAATATAAGATTAAAAATATTAGCTGGAATTTTAGATGGTGATGGATATCTTTTTCATAATTGTTTTGAGATAATTCAAAAAAATAAAAAATTATCAAATGATATTGTTTTTTTAGCAAGAAGTTTGGGTTTTGGTGTATCAATAAAAGAGGTTACAAAAACAATTAAAAAATTAAATTTTTCAGGAAAATATTTTAAAATAAGTATTTTTGGAGATTTATCTATTATACCAAATATTGTAAAGAGAAAACAAGGGAATATAAGAAAAATAAATAAAAATGTTTTGAATACGGGCATTTCAATAGAACCACAGAATAAGGGTTATTATTATGGTTTCACTATAGAAGGAAATAACAATAGATATTTATTAAAAGATTTTACAGTTACACATAATACTACACTTGGTATAGAGTTAATTAAGGAAATATGGAATAAAAATCCAGAAGCTAAATTTCTTATTGTAGTTCCTAAAAATATTATATTAGAAAGTGGTTGGTATAAAGAATTATATGATGAAGGGATTAGCCTAAAAGATATAGGTGTTTATTATGGAGCAGTAAAAGAATTTTGTAAGATTACAATTACTAATATGCAAAGTATAGCTAAACTCTCTCTAAAGGAAATGAATTCGTTTTCTGGGGTAATCCTTGATGAAGTTCATAACTATGGCACAGAGAGAGTTCTAACCGCTTTAATGGACAACAGAATAAGTGATTGGAAGTATATGATTGGTTTAACAGCTACATTAGAAAGGCAAGATAATAAACACTATGATATTATGAAAATATTTGATTATAATATATTTAGATATACACCAAAGGAGGCACTTAAAGATTCTGTTCTTAATCCATTTGAGGTTCAAGAAATTCTTATAACACTTGATAGTGAAACCCAAAAAGATTATGATAAGATAACCCAAGAGATAAATTATATTATAGCAAGGTCGGGAGGATATGCTAAGCTTATGAAATCTGCTGGAAGGGCTGCGGCGTTATCTAAAATGAATGAAAGGAAACAGATGGTTAATAATTATGAGAAGAAGTTTGATTTTATTACGATGATATGTAGTAAGCACCAAAATGAGAAGATGATAGTATTTAATGAATACAACGCACAGACAAGTAAAGTGTATTGGCAACTTTTAGATTATGGTCTTAAGTCGTGTGTGTTTCATTCTGATATTCCACAGAAAACAAGAGAGAAACATTTAATAGATTTTAAGAATGATAAATATAATATCATATTGGCTTCTCGTGTTTTAGATGAGGGTTGGAATATCCCAAAACTTTCTTGTGCAGTTATTTCTGCGGGCAACTCTACTAACAGACAAACCATACAAAGGGTTGGTAGAATTTTGAGAAAGCAGAAAGATAAATTAGCAAAGTTATATATCCTAACAGTTAAGGATACAGTAGAAGATAAGTATGCTAAAGCAAAAAGAAAGTTGTTAGAAGCTATTGCAGAGAAGTATGAGATAATTAATGGTGAAGAATGGAAGGTAGATAAAAATGTCTAGGAAACTATTTTTCCACCCTTTATTAAAGGAAAGATATAATTATGGATATACAGAAGACCAAAAAATAATATTAAATTTTAGTGAGGAAAATAATGAACAGTGAAGGATTGGGGTATGCACGGCAAAGGCTCGTGGAGGAAGTTATCAAAAAGAACTTTGGGATAGAACCGAACGGCAAAAGTTATTCATACAAGGAACTTCTTTTCATATTACAAGAAATGCTTACAGACGAAGGCAAAGTTTATCTTGAAGGAAAATCAGATAAGTTTGGTTTTGTTCGTTTTAGAAATTTCGCAAAACATTTGTTGTATAGAAACATAGCTAACTATGATACTATGTGTCTACTTACAAGTGATAAAGGCGGAGGTAAATCTTCAGCCGCAATTATGTTAGCAAAGTATTGGTGTTTCCTCTTAGGTAAAAGATTTGACCCTGCAAAAAACATAGCATATAATAATGTGGACTTAATGCAGAAGATAGATAAGGCGGAGAAGTTCGATGTAATAATTGCTGATGAGTCTGTTAGATTTTGTAGTAGTGAGAATTGGGCAAAGAAAGAAAACAAACAACTAAAGATTAAGTTAGCACAAGTAAGAACAAAACATCTTTTGTTTATACTTTGTTTCCCTCTAAAGATTGAGAAAGTAGATAAAGTTTATTTAGAGTCGTTCGTTAATTATTGGGTAGATTTAATTGGGCGTGGAACGGGAATAACTTATGTTAAAGATAAAAACCCCTCAAGGGACTCTTGGAGAATAAAACATTTTGGAAAGATAGGAAGTTTCAACGAATTTACACCACAAGCTATGGTAGAAAAGATATTAAAGAAACACCCAAACTTTTGGATGACAATTAAGTTTCCAAAACCCGGAAAGAAACTTTATGATAAATATTTAAAGATAAGAGAAAGAAACGTTTATGATAACGACTCAGTTATGGCTATGATTTCCAAAGAAGATATTTACAGAGCTTTACTTGTGTTATCATTAAGAGATGTTATGCTCAACGATAAAACATTAAGTATGAATAGAATTATGCTTCATATAAAAAACGAATATGATATTCCTTTATCCAAAGCAATGATTGAATCAGTTGTTGAAGACGCAAAGCAATTAGTGACAAAGATAAAAGAAGAAAATAAACCTATGGATTAAATGGATTATGAAAATTGGACGAAGACAAGATAAAAAAGAAGGTATGGAATATCGACCTAGTAGTAGAAGATATAAAAAAATTCCCTCAAAGCTACGGGACAATATTGGGTGGAAAGGTAGAGAACAAAACAATAACTACTATCTTAAGGAAGAAAGTAAGTCGTTTGTGTGCAACTGGAATATTATGCAAAACATCTATAATTGGAACTGTATTTGGGAGAGCAATCTTTTTTGTTATTCCGAAGAAGTATCATATTGTAATAGAAGCTGGGAGAATGGGGAGCAAAGCTTTTTGTTTTTTTAAATATGAGAAAAATAAGAAATATATAGTAGTTGAGGATTGTTGGGAGTTGGAAGAATATGAATGGAAGAAAATTAAAAAGAAAGTATTTTTTGAGGGGAATATATTAAAATGGGTATAGGGAGTATGATAGGTGGAATGGGTAAAACTTTATTTATTATTAGTTTAATCTTACAATGTTTATATATAATACCATTATTAAGATTAAAGATAAGAAAAGGTGTTAAGAAAGGAAATAGGAAAATAGAAAAATTACGAACAAAACCATTTAAATCAATTAAAGAACAAAAAGATTTTCTTAATCTTAAATTTCCAAAATCCAAGTTTAAATGGAAGTGGAATATAATTCCCGGAATGGTTTGGGGTATGGCAAAATTTATAGGTTTGTTTTTAGGTTGGGCATATTTATTGAAAAATGTTAATATGAGTTTGTTAGTAGGAATAGGATTATCAATAGCTTTACCTTGGGTTGTTAATTCAATACTAAGAAGATTCAATTTAAACAATCCCGGCGTGGGAGATATATTATTAGTTCCATTAAAAAAGAAAGGTGATAAAAAAGTGGGAGAAAAGAAATGAGGAGGATAACTAAAGATGAGATTATTAATATATCTAAGAATATACTTATTGATAATAATAATCTTACAAGAATGGAATTTTATAAATTAATAAAATCAAAAAATAATATATCTAAAAAAGTTATTTTTACAAGATTTGGTAAATTAGATAATCTTGCAAAAGAATGTAATCATATATTTATTGGAAGAAAAATAGGAAATAGATTAAAATCTAAATTTACTCAAAAAGAAGTTTTAGTTTCTTTGAAAAAACTTTTTGATAAACATAAATATATTAATAAAAATAGATTAAAAGAATATTATAAAACAGGAGAAATAATTTGTCATACCGACACCATAAGGAATTTATGTGGTTCATTAGATTATGCTGCTTTTTTAATAGATGCAAAATTTACAAATAAAAATGAAATAACTAAAAATAAAATATTAAAGAAGTTGAATATTTTATTTAATAAATATCCAAAATTAAGAAAAAGAGATTTAAATGATTTAAAAGAAACAAAATTAACCACAAATTCATTAACCAGACATTTTGGTTCTCCTGAAAATGCAGTAAAATTAATAAATAAAAAATTTTGTAAAAGAGTATATGGAAAAAAATATAATTTTATCGGAAAAAACGAAAAGTTTATTTTAGATAATATTGAAAAAGAAAAAAATATTAAATTATTAAGACAATATAATATTTTAAATTATTTTGTTGATGGTTATGATAAAGAGAATAATATTGTTTATGAAGTTGATGAGATTCACCATAAATTCAGGAAAGAGGAAGATTGTGTAAGAGAAAATAACATCAAAGAAGAAGTGGGATGTTGTATAGTAAGAATAAATGAACAGATGTTTTTAAAAAATATTTGTTAGGAGGAATAAAAAATGACAGTTTACATCCAGATAGGAAGAAGGGTTCCCAGAAATTGGGCTCGTAGGACGTTACACAAAGTAGGTGGTTTAATAACATTCCAAGAGAACATTTGGCAAATGATTATTATGTCTTTGAACAAGGTTAAGAAAAAAGTAAAACAAAGCGACACATCACTGTCGTTTGTTATGGAAACGGATTTAGAACATGAAGATATCAACTATGATATTCAATGGAAGAAGATAACAATAATCGGAACTAAAGAACAAGAGCTAGAGGAGTATACGGAAGCGATGGGATTGTATTCTCAATTAAGCAAAGTATTACTTAAAGGAAAATCCATGGGTGAAATGCCTTCCGATATGAAAAGGCAGTTCAAAACAAAGGTATTAAGCGGAGTAAAGCTTGAAGAAGCCTACAAAAAGGGATATGGCTGTATGAGCGACAACAACTTGGCGAATAAGTTGTTAGAACTTGGTATTTTAACCCATATAGTATGGGAAGACCCCCAAGGAACTGAAGAAAACCCAAACATCTAACAGTATATATATAAATGAGTAGTGTTATAATATTATTTATTATGTATTTCAAATACATTAACCGAGGTGGATATAAATGTTAGAAGGATTCTTATCAATTTCATTAAACTGGCCTGCTATGGCGCATAGGAAAAGACGTGAAGCAGCTGAAAGGGAAAGATTACATAAAATAGCACAAGCAAAAGCAGCAGAAGCAGCAAAAGTAGTAGCAGAAAAGAAAAGAATTGAAGATGAGAGAATAGCGGCTGAAAAAGCAGAGAAAGAAAGAAAAGAAAAGGTTTCCGAACACGCATCAAGAGCTGGAGAAAGGGCACAATCAAGAAGGGTTGGAAGCAGACAAAAAAAAGAACCACAAAGAGATAAGAGAGAATCAAGAACAAGAACAAAAAGAGAAGAAAGAGAATCAGAAACATTTAGACCAACATCGCACAGACAAAAGGTTGCTTATCAAAAATGGCAAATTGCGTCTGGTAGAGAAAGGGCAGAATGGGAAAAGGATTTTCACATTGGTGATAGGGAGTTATCTAAAGAAAAATATTCAATGATTAAACAACCAGAAGGGGGTTTCATCATTCAATCAAAAGAGTCTTCAGTAAGATATAAAAGTGATTATGATAGAAGGGCTCCAAGTGGAAGTAAGTATTCTTATTCAAGTAAATCATATATTCCACACACATTACATTTTGATAAAGATGGACATTTAGTAAGAGAAGTTCATCAAGCAGTAGGCGTATCTGGGAAAGCAAGAGATGGAAAGAGTGCGAAGGTATATACATCTTCAGAAATTAAATACACAAATTATGGAAAGACAGAACAGTCTTGGCGACCAGATGACGATGGAGATATTAGAAGTTATCAAACAAATTATTTTGATTATAATCAAGATACACAAAATTTTGATTGGAAAGGCAGAGATGAAGGAACTTGGAGAAGCATTAGAGATAAAGACAGAGCAAGAGATAGAGATAGATTAGCAGAAGCAAGATACATAAGAGAAAATCCAGATGCTCCAACCAAAGATGATACATTTTATTTAAATCCAGTAACAGGGAAGTATTCTTCTGAAAAAATAGAAGGAGCAAGAACAATTAGTGGTGTTGAAGTTACAAGACGAAAAAGTTATGTAGATTCTCTAAAACCAAAACAATATTCTGGATATAATCCCGAACAGAAAGCAGCTTGGGATTTTAATAAGATGGGTATTGGAACTAAAACAACAACTAAAGAAGGAAAGGTAGGATACTCAAATCAAGGATTTACAGCAGCAGAACTGGGAAAAAGATTTGGTGAATTAAAAGCTTATGAAACAGCACAAGAAGGAAAGAAATTTAAACAAAATATAGGTAAGAATAGAGTTGCCCCAAGATATAGGGGAGCGGACAATTTAGGAATGGGTGGAGGAATGAATCAATCATATGGTTCAGGTGGTTGGTTCCAACCAACAGATACAAACAGACAAGCACAAGCAAATATGAATGCAAGAAACGAACGAAAGGAATATCAAAAAGAATTGGAAGCAGACCAAAATAAGATATTTAAGAAACAAAAAACCGAACAAAGAAAAGAAATGGCTATGGGTATGCTTTCTCCAAAAGCGAATAATTGGGATAACACAATAGGAAGTATGGGACCACAAAAAAATATTAATATGTTAGGACAAGGAACAAGCGTTAATGTAAATAAGGGTTTGAGTGGAATGCCTATGGGGACAAAGAGTATAGCTAGTAAAATATCGGACCCCAAAAAAAAATTCAAATTTTAGATTTACTATAAAACAATGGTAACACTAGATACATACAAACCAAGTAGCCCAAGTAGAAGTAGTTCTTCTTCTAGTAGTTATAGGAATGTTTCTGATATGAAAGGAAAGGAAAGAGAAGCTGAAATAGCAAAGCGGAGGGCATACGAACAATCTATGAAAACAAGAGCTGTAGGATATAAAGGAAGTAAGGCAGAACTTCAAGCTATGAGAGATAGAGGAGAAACACCTACAGTAAATATCGCTTCTTCTAATATGCAACATTTTGTTGGAAAAAAATTAGACCCTTATGATGCTAAAAGTTTTACAAGACGACCAAGCACAAAAAAGTATAGAGATGAAAAGAGTGGTAAATTTAAATATGAAAGTAAATTAAAATCATCCGATTATGAAAGAGCAAAATCATTTACACCAGAAGAACAAGTTAGAAGATATGGTGCGGTTCTTAAACAAGGCAATATCAGGGAATCTAAATTAAGGGCAAGAGAAATAGATGCCAGAAGGGAAACTAAATCAAAATCATTCCAAGCCCCTAAAACAGATAGTGAGAAAAGGGCAGCAAGAAAAAGAGGAGATTTTTTTGTTAGTGAAAGCGGAAAAGAAACGTATATCTCTCAAGGAGTAAAAGAAAAATTAGAACAACTTCAAAAAGATTATAGTGAAACACCAGAGAAGTTTGAGAAAATATATAAGGAGGGTGTGATAGTTACAAAAAAAGATGAAAAGATAGGAGAACCAAGAAACATAATAACAGGACAACTTTTAACACCTCAACAAGAAGAAGGAGAAGTTACAACAACATCTGTTTTAGCAACAGGGGCAGGTGGAAATATACAATCAAATACAGTAGAATTAGAAGCAAAAACAACGCCTTTTGTAGAAAAAACATTTGGTGAGAATTATGCATCTCAAATGGCAATAGGTGGTGTAGATTCTACTAATATAATTACTGGACAAAAAACAACACCACCTTTAACAAACCAATTACCAATAATCACAAGCATCTATGGTGATAATTATGCATCTCAAATGACAATAGGTGGTGTAGAATCTACCAATGATTCTACCAATATAATTACTGGACAAAAAACAACACCACCTTTAACAAACCAATTACCAATAATCACAAGCACTTATGGTGAGAATTATGCATCTCAAATTAATTCAACCTTAGAAAGAGAAAAAGGACAAAAGAAAGAAGAAAAACATTATTCATTTGATGAAGCAAAAGCAGAACTTATTAGATTAGTCCCAAATGCATCATCTCCAAATGAAGGAATGATAAGAGATTACCAAGCAGAATTAAATAATCAATATAGATTTTATACAACTGAAGAAGCAAAAGCAGAACTTATTAGATTAGTCCCAAACACATCATCAATACCTACTAAAGAAGGAATAAGTGATTACCAAAACAAGATGAATGAAGAATCAGAAAAAGAATGGAAATTAACACACGGATTTAATTTAGATACTATTGAAAAAGATTGGAAATCTGATTATGATAAAGTTATGAAAGGAAAATGGGGTGCTTCAGCTAATCCAATTTCTTTACTTTTTAGAGCAGCACCAATAGCAGTAGGAGAAATAGCGCAAAAAGTTGGTGGAGGATATGTGTATGGTGGACAAAAGATAATAGAAGCTGGAGAGAAAGAAGTAACAAATGAAGATATTTTAGAAAAACAAGAAAAAATGAATGCTATTCAAGAAAATTTGGATTCTCTTACCCCATCTACATATACTTCTTATGAAGATGCAAAAACACTTCTTGAATCAGAAAGAAGTCTTACAAAATGGACTGGAGAAAAAGTAAAATCTGGAGGGGAGTGGATTGAAGAAAATCCACTTAAAGCAGGAATAGGAGCAATCGCTGCACCCCTATTAGGAACAGGAGGTGCTTTGGAAGGGGCTGGAACAACAGTATTAAAATCGTTTAAAGTAATTCCAGAATCATTAAAAGTTCTTCCTGGGCTAAGTGGAACAGGGGTAGTTTCTACAACAGTAAGACTTGGAACAACAGCAGTAATTCAAAGTAAAGTTGGTTCTATTATAACAGACGCAACAGTAGATAATAGTGCTCTTAATATATTAGAGAGAAATGGTAAAACCCTAGATGATTATAAAGCTGATGTAATAAGACAAGGAACAAATGAAATATTAGAGGAAATGGATAAAGGTGTGGGTTGGTTTTTTGCAGAAGTTGACCCTTCATTAATGGGTGAGAGATACAAAGAAGCATTAAGAACAAGAATTGCTGAATTATCTTTAGCAAAAGGATATGCAATCGATGAACAAGAAGCAAATGAACTTATGTTAGCAGGAGAACATATAAGAAAAGGAAAAAGTGTAACTAATCTTTATAATGTTCTATCCGGGGAAATTCAAGGTAATGTATATGGTTCAGTTCAAAAAGCAAAGTATGTAGACAAACTTAGAAAAGGAGAAGCATTATGGAATAAAGGTGCAAAGGTAGGTGGTAATTTTGCAACAAAGATAGATGACTTAGGAACCTGGGGAAGATTCAAAGCAGGATTTGTTTCAAGATATTTAGGGGGAGCACCATCAGAAGGAACAATGCAAGGAATAAATTTTTTTATGAATAAAGGAGATGTATTATTACCAACATCAATTACTGGACAAGAAGTAAAGGTTTATGGTTATGATTCAAGAAATGACCCGGCATATCAAAATAAAGAACAAAATTTAACACAAGAAGAATTTGAAGGTTTAACAGAAAGGCTGGGTGGAGCAGATAAAAAAGATTATACAAAAATTATAACAGATTATGGAAAAGAAATGCTACTCCCAGGTTTAGTATATAAAGGTGGGCAAGGAGACAAAGTTAATTATAAAGTAAATATAGTTGATAATGAAGGAAAACAATTAATGGACGATGAAGGGAATCCTATGTCTTCAGAATTATTTTACGAACAGAAAGAAGGGACAACGAGTTCCTCTGGAGCAATAGTAAAAGGAGTAACTTATGGTTATACAGTAGGAGGAATTCTTGCAGGATTATATGGTGGTGGAGAAGAAGTATTATCTAAAGTTGGAAGATTACCATTTTCAAAATATGGAACTGGAAAAGGAAAAGCAGGAATAAAAGCTAGTGCTAAAGATTTTATAGGAAAAAGTGGAAGACAAGCATATAATATATATGGATTTTTAGACCAGCCAGAATTACCTGGAGATTTGATAACTAAAGTAATATATGGGTCAGCCGGAAATAAAGTAAAAACTGGTGGAATTGGAATGCAAATGGGTATGAATATAATGGGAGAAGTAGGGGCATCTCCACAATTAACAGAAGAAGGAAATTATAATGCTCAAGCAATTCAAAATGCACAAGGAGTTAATAAGGTTACAAGTGGAAATTTACAAAGTTCTGATTCTTCTACATCTATAAGTGGAGTAGTAGATGTATCACTTCAACAAACACCACAAGCAACTCCAACCGTTCAAGCACAAGGAGTTAAACAAACTTATACACTTCCACAATTACAACAAGCACCACAAAAAATTACTTCATTAGAAATGTTTAAAGAAAGTTTAAAACAAAACCAAAAAGAATCACAACAAGAAAAACAAAACCAAGATGAGAAAACTACAGAAACTATACAAGAAAAACAAGATGAAGATATGTGGATTAATGAAAAATATAATACTAATATAAATGAAAATGTATTTAACCAAGACCAAGCCCAAAATGAACAGACAACAACTAATCAGCAAATAACTACTAATATCAGAAATGTTCCAGTTACCCCATTCGGATTTCCATTTGGAATGATGCCTGGAGATTCAAGAGGTTATCCAAAAGGTAAAGGTGGAATGGGGGCTTGGGTTGTAGAGAATCCATTAAAAGATTTAGCAACACCTTATTTCCAAAGAAAAGGAACTGAGATACCTATGTATGGAGCAGCATTAAAAGAAGATTTTGGAGGAATGTCTAATCTTAAACAATCAACAGGAATGGCTAATGAGATGGTTAGACCAAGAAGAAATATTCAAAGAGTTCAACAACAAATTAAACCTCAAAGAGTTCAACAACAAATTAAACCTATGAATATTAAACAACAAATACAAACTCAACCAAAGATTCCACCAATACCACAGAGAATACAATCTAAACAAATAATTCCAAGACCACCAAGACCAATGAGAAAAAGACCAAATATTAATAGACAACCACAAGAGTTAAAAAACTCTATTAAACCAATATCAAAAAGAAAAATAAATAAGGGGTTACGATGAGAACGGCTAAAGATATAATCACAGATATGAGAAACAAAAAAGGAATGTCAATTGGATTCACATTTATATTTGGACTCGTTATGCTTTTTGGAGTTGGTGTACTTTACGTAGTTTTTTCACAAGTATTTGGGGCTTACTTAGTTCCAACAATTAAGAATCAGATTAATGCAAGTTCAGCTAATATAGATATAGATATTCAAAATGAAGTGAATTCAAATATTGATAAGTACATGCGATTCTTTAATATTTTACCATTTGTGCTTTTTGGTGTGATTGTGATATATATGTTTTCTTCAGCCTTGAGGAAGGAAGGAGAATCAGGAGGATATTGATGGTTTTTAAAAAAGGACATACACTTAATAAAGGAAAAAGAAACCCCTTATTTGGTAGACATCATTCTAGTGATACCAAATTAAAAATGTCATTAACTAAGAGAGGCAAGATTTGTTCAGAAGAAACCAAATTGAAAATGTCATTAGCAAAATCTGGTAAAAATCATCCAAGATATGGGAAAAAATTATCAGAAGAAGTCAAACTCAAAATTGGAAAAGGGAACAAAGGAAAGATAATATCTGAAGAAACAAGAGAAAAAATATCACTAGCAAGATTAGGAAAACATAATTCTCCATCTACAGAGATAAAAAAAGGAGATTGTGGTAAATACTCTATAGCTTGGCAAGGGGGAAAATCTTTTGAACCATATACATTAGATTTCAACAATAGATTTAAAGAATCAATAAGGGCAAGAGAAAATTATTGTTGTGCTATTTGTAATAAACCTCAAGAAGATTTAGGATATAGATTACATGTTCATCATATAGATTATAATAAATTAAATTCATTTAAACAAAATTGTATATCTCTTTGTAGGCAACACCATCTGGAGACTAATGCTAACAGAAAACAATGGACACCATTTTTCCAATCTTTATTAAAAGAAAGATATGATTATGAATACACAGAAGACCAAAAAATAATATTAGATTTTACAAAATCGGAGGAAATAAAATGATGAATAATAATCTCTCTAAAATAATGGGGAAAGAACAACCAGAAGATGATGGTAAGAAAGAAAGGTTGGCAGCTAAAATCAGTATGATTAATGGAAGCCATCCAATCTTGAAAGCAAAACACCCACTCTTGGAGGCTGGAAAGATGGCAAATAAAAGTAAAAGCAACAACAAAGGAACGATGTTAATGAAAGGGGCAAAGATGCCATCTATGCCCAACTCAATGATAATGGGTATCAAAGGTAGTGGTAACTCTAAAATGCCTCAGATGGGAAATATGTTAGGTATGGGTATGGGCAAAAATAAAGGTTCTTCTAAAGTTTCTAGTATGTTAAGTATGGGTGCTGGTAAAAAGAAAATACCTACAATGCCTAATATGAATGCTATGAACAAGAAAGCAAGTCAATTTGTGGGTATGGGTATGGGTGGAGTAAAACCAAAGATAAAAGGTTTTGATAGTAAAGCACTTATTATGGGTGTTAAAAAAAATAAGATAAATCCACAAGACCAAGTTAGAAAAGTTAATGAAATGATTGGTCCTATGACTAATCCAAAAGGGAATAAACCACAAGGTCCATTAAAAGGTTTGTTAGCAGATTATGATGGTGATAAAGTAATTAATATGTTAGATTGTAAAATTAGAAATCCTTTAAGACAAGGACCCGAACAAAATATGATACAAAAGAATACAGGAATAGAAAAAGACCAATTACCTCCAGACAAGGGTGATGATATAACAGCAAAGGAATTTTATAATGCTGAGTCAGAAGGGTATCTTAATGATTTTAATATGTCTGGTGCCAAAACACAAGCAGACATTATGAAAGGCGAACAATTAGCTGCTGATGATTATGTAGGTTCTAATACAGAAAACAGAAATATGAAAGAACAAGTATGGGGTAGAAATTCTGAAATAGAAGTAGTTAATGCAGGACAAACATCAGAAGAAAAAAGAGATTTAGTAAGAAGGCAACTTGAAGATTTACAAGAGTCTATGGGTATAAAAGTTCTTACAGCAGATTCACAGAAATATGATGTTATTAAAAAAGAAGGTGGAGTAGCAACACTTGTAGATGAACAAAAGGGAACTCCAACATATTCTCAAACCGAACAACCACAGGGAGATGTAAGTTATTCTTTTTCAGAAACAGCAAAAAGAAAATATAC
>Ga0307928_10001502_pt1 | contig 17701 bp, 22 predicted proteins | sample AceLakmetagen232_FD_201815 | JGI IMG/M metagenome (GOLD analysis project Ga0307928, IMG submission 201815) | Saline water microbial communities from Ace Lake, Antarctica - #232 | ecosystem: Environmental > Aquatic > Non-marine Saline and Alkaline > Saline | place: Antarctica: Ace Lake... | reverse complement strand
TAAGGATCACCTTTGACCCAGCAATCTTCTCTGCCGTCAAACCAGCAGTAATGTCTAGATGATCGGAGGAAATTCCCCCAGCGGCAATTGTTCTTGCCTCGCTGTCTACATCAGCGTTGATATTGTCAATGTGTACTATGTCACCTACTGCCCAGGTATCTCCGGTGACATCAGTAGTAACTCCAAGCTCTGTCTGGGCAATGGCCTCCAGGGCCGTCAACTCAATCACAGGATTCGTTGGATTCACACAGTAGAAATTGCAGGTGAGCCCGGCAGTGCCGTCAATTGAGGAAGCCGTGGTATCGAAGTCAATCGTGAAGGTACAGGTAGCTGGGTAATCAGCAACACTCGAACCGATGTTGAACGTCCCCGCCCCGGTGATGTCAGCCGAGCATTTGAGGGTGTAGTCCCCAGCCATAGTATCAGCCGTGAGCGTGCCAGTAATCGTTAACCCGGCAAGATCAATTCCATCACCAGAGAGATCAGCGTCGAAGGTGACGGTATGGCCACCGGCGATAACTACCGAGTCACCGTTGGCGGGTTTAGCTCCACCATCCCACGTGGCGTTTGTATCCCACGCTCCGGTAGCCGTGGAAGTAATGACGGCCGCGGACGCCGAGACCGACAACAGGACCGTTAGGAGTAGTATTTGTAGGATTCTCATTTCGGTTTCTCCGCCACTGGCGATGTTTCAGACAGACCGAGGTCGGCGCTCGTCAGTTTTCGCCGCTTGATCTCGGCGGTCAATTCCTTGACCGTGGCACCGACTAGGGTCGTCTTCTCGGCCACGACAACAGGTAGTTCGGCGGGGGTTGGCACCTTGGCCAAGGCCTCAGCGTCCGTCATTTTGGGCCCGCCTCGAATCTCAATCCGCGAGCCGTCGTCTTGCTGCACGACGCAATAGCGACAGCCGTTCCAGGAATAGGCCCGCAGAACTTTGTTGCCCAAGGCCACAGAGGCCATCGCCAACAGCAGGATTATCGCAAATCGTTTCATCGGTTTATCTCCCGTGTCAAGGTCTTCGGCCAATACCCTGTCTCTGGTTCCTACGGCTCAATGAATCGCACCAGCATATACAGCGTCGTGATACCGCTTAAACTGGTGATGCGAAGGTCTATGCCCCATGCGTTCAGTGGATCGAAGCTAATCAGCCCGACCTGATCGGCGGTCCCCGCCGCGTTAACGGTCAGCGGCCAGTAGTCATTACTGACCACCGGCAATTCCCCGAAGCAGTAATTGCTCGCCGTGGTCACAGCCGCCCCGGTGTGCGGTAGGTGACTCGCAACCATATCCCCGACAGCACAGGTCCCATCGGCAACGAGTTGGATGGGCCCGTAACGGTTCACGATATAGAGCGACCAAGAGAACGTGCCACTCGACGGATCACCCGTACCAGCGCCATCTCCATACGCCAAAAAGGCCACAGACACATTGACCGCCCGTTCGTCGATTCGGGAGAAGTACTGCCCGTTACTCCATGTGGAATTGGTAGCATCAAAGGCTGTGTCGTCGCCAGGAGTGGATATTGTTTCCGTGATAGCCCGGATCAGATGCCATTCGTCGGCCTTGACCATCGTACCCGTCCCACGGGCTACGTCCGCCGGTGCCCCCACATCTATCAGTCGAGGTAGCGTCCCCGCCCCAACCAGGGCCACCAACAGCAGAATAAGGATCATCGCATAGCGTTTCATGATGCCCCCTTAAGAAAACAGGGGCGGGCGGACTAGCCGCACCGCCCCTTGACCTGAAACACCGCCGGAACCCGACGCGTCACTCAGATTCAGCGGATTAGTACCCCTTACCCACCGGTGCTTTTGCCGACGAACGCGTAGTCGGTCGCCCCAACCTTGGAGTCGTAGCGGGCCTTGTACGAGGCGACGATATCCTTCCGCCAGGCATCCTCGTTGTTGTCGCCGTAACGGCGCGTCACCACCTGGGGTGGAATGACCACCTTCTCGACGAACTGTCGCTGGAAATCACCCAGGTACCACGTGCAGGAATCCTGGGTATCGAGGTCCGGGTGGGCCAGAACCTTGAAGTTCGACGGGAGGACGGCCTTGAGCACGTTCATTTCGTTGTTGTTCCCGCCAGCCAGCACGTCGTTCATGATGATCCGGGAAGCGACCACCTGCAGCGCCACCGGCACCAGCAGAATGTTCGGCATCACGTCGATCGGATCGCCATTGTCGTCCTTCATCAGCCGCAGAAGCGTCCACAACGAGTTGACGTCCGTGTAGTCCGCCAAGACGTCAGTGACGAGGTTGTCGTAGGTGTGGGTGTCGCTGCCGGCCGCGTTCTGATACAGGTCCTCCTGGGTACCGGAGGGATACCACGCCTTGTAGCCCGTGACGTCCTGGATGATCTTCATGATCCGCGACTCACGGTCCCGGCCCATCTTCTCACCCAGCTTCGCCGCTTCACGCAGTACCAGGCCCGTCCGATCGAACCGAACGGCCTCGTCCGTGACGTCGAGGATCAGGCCGCGCTTCTGGTGGCCGATCTCGACGTACTTCTCCTTGACGTCCGCAGTGTGGGGGTAAGGTGCCCCTTCGCCCACGTCCTCAAGGGAGCCCGCGAGGTAGGCCCCGGGCACCTTGTCAGTCTCCATGGTGGAGGTGAACTTGGTCACCAGCTGATCAACGATCGCGGTGTATTTCTGGTAAGCCTCCATCACTTGCGTGGAGATCAGTACCCCGACGATCGTGCTGAACTGCGAGGCACCTACCGCTTCCCGGAAGACCGGCTGGCCCGAATGAGGACGGATATCCCCACCCAGCGCCTCGGCCATCTCCCGGAAACTGAAGTTCTCTGGCGACAGGTGCTCAGGGTCCTCCGGTTTGGAGGAGATCCGCTTCTGGATAATCGATTCCATCAGACCGAAGTTGTTGCCTAACTTCTTGGCAAACGGCCCGATCACATCACGATGCAATACGCCCATATTCATGATTTATCCTTTCAGAGGCCGTGGCTCGCATAGAAGCTCACACCTCAAATCGATCAGGGACTATGTCTGCGGGTTGGCCCGGTGCATCCGAACCTGCGGCAGGAGCTTGACTTTGATGTCCGTCCCACTGGTGACCGCCTCGGCCGTCACAGCGATCTTGGAAGTCATCCCAGCGACCAACGTGATGTCGTCGCAAGCACCAGCGTCGGAGTAGGGCTCCAATGCCGCGCCAAAGCTCAGGCTGGCAGCCGTTTGCAACTCACACTGGAAGATGGCACCACAACTCACGTCGACTGTGATCTTGCCGGCCCCGTCCGCGGCGGCATGCGCCGTTTCGGCAATCCCCAGGAAGTTGTCGGCCGCGGTCTCACGATTGGCCGCTGCATTCCCAGAGTCGTTCATATCCCCCAGCGGCACGGCGTTCCCGCCATCCAGTGCGACGTTGTCGCCCTTGTAGATCACGGTGGCTGCCGCAATGGGGACCTCGATTAACTCACGCGGCCCGCTAACATACCGCTCTCTGTTCTGTCCCATGGTTACATCCTTTCAATACGTTTCCCTACGGAATCGTAAGTTGCTGTGTATGGATCAGGCCCGCTTAGAGCTTCAGCATCGCGTTGGCTTCCGACTCGGTAGCCGTGATGTCCTCGCTGCGCCGCTGCTCGCCGCCCTGGTTCCGCACGCCCGTCTGGTCGCACAGCGTCTTGCGATCCGTGACCAGCTCGAGAACCTTTTCCTCGAATACCTTGAGATCGAAGGTCTCTCCGCCGCTCTGAACCGCGAGACACTGGTTACGGAACAGGTCCGTACGTGCCTGCTCGGGTAGGTCTGACAGCGCCTTGTCCACAACCGATTCTTTCTGTCGCGTCGCTTCCAAAACGGCCATCTCATCGCTCTTGGCCTGCAATTGCTTGTTCTGCTCTTCCAGCTCGGCCTTCTCATTGGTCAGGGCCTCCTGTGCCGTGGCCAGCGCCGCCTTCTCGTCGATCAGCGCCTGCACCTCTTCGTCTCGGCTGGTGGCACCTTCCTGGATCAGCGGACGAATGACGTCCGGCCGGGAAGTCCTAAGCTCTTCAATTGTCGCATCCTTGAGTTCCATGTTCGTTACTCCTTCTGGGTCGTCGCCCTCAAAAACGTTTTGGGTTGTGGCTCCCTGAACGACGAGATCCACGGAATGGACTTTGCTGATTGCTGCAACGTACTTCTTCCCGTCTTCTTTGATCATCTTCCCGTCGGCAACGTGGCTACAGCCCGCCGCCTCCGGCATGTTTTGGGCGATATTCCAGAATTTGCGGCCGTAGTCGTCGTCCAGCAGATAGGCCGTCCCCTTGACCTTGCCGTCTTCGTGACGCGACTCCCTGAAAACGCCGGCCAAGTGCATCAAGTCGCGGCCTTCCCGGGAATGGTTGATGAATATCCGCACGTTCTCGTACAGGCCACCACCGACTGCCGTGGCCATGGCCTCCTGCTTGTAGTCGTAGCCATGACTGGACGTGGCACCCAGCATGACCACGTTGCGGACCAAGCGTTTGCCGTCCTCTTCAACGAACTCAGCTCCCTCGAACCCGACATCCTCGACCAGATGTGCTACGGCCAAGCCCGACTCCTTCAAGCGGGGGGTTCTCGGCGTGCGATACCTCTCGTACCTGGCTTCTGATCCGCCTTCATATTGCTTCAACAGGCCCTTTACTCTCGCTTCCACCGACTTCGGTGCTTTCAGGGGCTTTCCCATCCTACCGATCACCGCCTCGGCCACCCGCAGGCCACCCAGATTAAGCAGGCCCCGCTCACGGTACATGCCGTCCTTGCCGATCTTCCCGCCGCCCATGTAGACAGGGAGGTGCCAGGTGCCCTTCTGCTTCGCATCTTCGACCCAAAGGAAACAGCTGGCCGGCAGCCGTGTTTTGTCGACCTTCGACCAATCTGCCGTCGATGTCTCCAGAATCGAGGCCTCGGCCGGATGAGCGCCTTCGTAGCGAGCCTGCCATGCCTGGAAACAGATCGCCCCCGCTTCGTCATCGGCCAGGGTCGCATTACCGCCCTGGACTTCCTTGATACAACGGGGGATGAATTCGAATTGGAGTTCCTTGAGATCCGGTTTTGGAATCATCGAACTGTTCTCCGCGCATAAAAAAAGGGGGCCCGTTCAAGATTACTCCTGAACGGGCCCCCGTTATCGGTAGGTCGTTACACGCTATTCAGTTGTCAGTCTGCGATCAAGCTCTCCCGCTGCCCCGTTACCTCGGCTCGCACTACGTGACCCTCATCGACAATGAAGTCGATCGAGAGCCGCCCGTGCCGCAATCCAGCAGCTCGGACCTTGATCTTTGACCAGAGCCTATCACTCCGACTCGAGGGACTCAAGGGTTTTTCGGTAGACTGGGTAAGATTTTTCACGGACTAGATAACTCCAGAATTGCGATCATTCGCCTCCCATTTGCCCGGTAGCTGGGTCAAAGGATACCATCTCTCCTCGCCTCAGGTCGCGAGGCGCCGTACACATGGCGATAGAACCTTCACCTGTGGCGAGTGATAACTTACCGATGGTTTCATCCAATGATAGCCAATCCCCGCATCGTGCGTCTTCCGCCACTTCCGCCTTGACGTAGTAAGACTGCGGGTCTGTTTCCGGTGTCTTCCAGAGCGTTGCCAGTTCTTGCGGTGTCATGGTGAGCCTTTCACTATCTATTCCATAGGGTCACCAGCGATGTGCAGTTCCGGATAACAGCGGCAGTTTTTCGCCACCGTGCCGTTCGCAAAGTACCAGCCAGCGTCCGTTTCCAGGTTGTAGACATCCCCCTCCCACTCCTCGTCTTCAATGCACACAATCCGGTCCGGGTATGTCAGCAGGGGATCTAGCACATCAACATCCCATCGCCTCTTCACCATCGCGGCCCCCTCTCCCGATGTGCCATCCCCGTGGAACATATCGGGCGTCTGCATGATAAGTTCTAGGCGACATTTTATGCTGTCGGCCCACCAGGACTCAGCCGGGGTCCCCTCTTGCGGACTCGCAGAGCAGATCACGCTATCCCCGGGCCGCAACTGATAGGCCGGACACCACCCTTTAGAGGCCGCCAGGATCGGATGATTCGGCGTGCACGCCAGAGATCGCCCAGAGAGGTAGTGGATCGTCAACATCAGGCCCCGGTATCGCCGACAGGACGCCGCCTGAACATCACTTACCGCACTGAGTTTAACGTCGCCTCGCACGCAATGCGGATGAGCAGGGATATCCGGCGGCTCGTCTTTGGGGAAGAATAGACCGACTTCTGAAGCACATATCGGGCACGGATTAGCAGAGCCCGCCCGCCAGATGTACCCGTCCAGCCAGGTTTTCTGCTGGGCGTACCGGTAGGTGCCTTCAACGAACGCTCGGTTCAACTCCGTCGCCGCCAGCCGTCTGGCGTTCGCGTAGGCGCTCTTGTAGACCCCGGCGCCCGGCTTGAGGGCCTTCAGCGCCTTGCCCCGTAGCCTCTCAGGCTGCACCAGGAAACCCTGCAATTCCCGACTGAGCGTAGCAGCCGACTTGCCATCCGTTACCCCCCTCTGGATGATGCCCAGCATCTGCTTCTGGGACTGGTAGGTGAGGTCCCACACCCGATCGGAGAAGGCGATGCCCCCTGGTTTCCACGCCATCACCGCGTCGACCGCGGTCTTGTTCATGCGGCTCCAGGTGCTCTTGAGGAACGTCTCCTGGGCCGCGTTCCAGCGGATCACCTTGCCGCCCTTGCCGATGAAGGATGAGCCCAATTGAATCATCTTTTGGGCGAGGCCCCCCGCATCAAGAGCGAGTATCTGAGTCACGAACGCCTGGTCCACCGAACGGGACGCCCCCCGCCGGATCGAGCTGGCAATCGACTTGCGGAAGGGTGGAATGGATTTCTTGACCACCTTACTCAGCCGGGCCTGGGCGCCGGGGGGGATTACCCCCTGGTACTGGCTCCTCGCCAATTCCCTCGCCAACTGGTCCGCGTACCGCTGGTAGGTATCGTAGAGTTGCTTTTTCTGCAGGACCACGTAGGCCTGGAAATCGGACCGGCCTTTCAGAGTGGCATCTCGGATTATCTCGGCACGGTTAGCCATGGGCGTATCGGACGTGATTCCTGATTAGAGAGACAACCCTTGGATTGCGTCGCTGCATGGCTGGGTCCCCTACGGACTCGTAGTGTTTCGTACTATTCACCAGAAAACCCGAACCGGCCACTGAACCTCTTTTCAACTCAGCCGCCGACGATCCAATTCCATCGCCACCACACACGCCATCATCCGCACCAGCAAGTCGTGGTGCTCGGCCGTCTCCGCGTCGTCCGGTTCCAGCAGGCCGTAGGTCGTTAGGATCTCGATGTCCTCCCGGTGCTGCCTCAGGTCGGCCCATACCTGGTCGATTCTCGCCAGCCCGGCAGCCTGTTCGGCTTGACCCATACGGGTTATTATACCCTATTTCTGGAAGCGCGTATAGGCGCTTCTGGCAATCGTGCGTCCCGCCTCGATCACTCGGCCTTTCTGGACGAATGCCGCCTTGCGGTCCTTGCCCTTGCCGATGTAGAACCACTCGCGCAGTACGGGGTCCGGCTTCTCCTGGGTCCCAAAGTTCCTCACCTCGAAGCCCTGGAACTCAGCCCCGTCCTCGAGCAGACCCTTGGCGTGCTCACTAGGCCGGTAGTTCTTGACCGTCTGCGGCCGAATCGGCTCGTCCGGCTTGGTCTTGCGGATCAGCTCGCCCAGATCCTTCAGTTCCTTGGTCGTCGCATCTGCCCGCGGCTTGCCGTCCTTGTCCATACAGCTCGCCCACAGTTTGACCAGCGATTTGTGTTCACCATCTGTCAATGCCATTGGTGGATCCTTCCATCAGGGTTCCGGGGCGATAGAGCCCCCTATGATTGTTAGGTGTGATCAGCTCCAGCTTTCCTGGTCCGCGTCCTTTGCACGCTCTCGCTCGTCCTTTTCGTCCTTGGCAATTTCGGCCTTTTCCTGCTCCGGGTCGTACCCCATCGCCGCCGAACAGGTCTGGCGCGATGCCCATTCCCGGTCCTGGTGGATCGCCCGCGACTGGGTCTCCTGGAGCAGGTCTCGGTAGATCAAGGGCGGGAATTCGACTTGACATTCCAGGCTGGTGGGCACCTCCTCTTCGCCTTCGTTGAGCCGAGCTTCTCGTGTCCGGGCCCGCTCCATGATAGATTCCACGAGGTCGCCCCGTCCCTGGCGCCGCGCGATGCGAGTTGCGCGAGAAGTAAGCCGGCGTCGCCCTTCGGTCGTTTTGGTGCTCGTCGAGGGCAGGCGCTCGGTGAGAATCCCGTGCTGGACCACTCGGGCATGGACGATGTTCTGAATGTACCTCCAGGTGTCCTGGTATTTCTGGAACATTTTGACCATCGGGGACTCGGAGACCATGGTGCTTGAGTAATTCGCATTTTCAGCATCGCCCCGGACAATGTACTCGGTCAGCCCCGTCCCCACCCCAATGAGTAGTTGGATGTTGCGGCCATCCTCCTTGGCGTCCGACGCGTTGATATTGAGCGACTTGAGGTCCCAGTCAATGCCCTTCTGCAGTAGCATCATGGCGTTCGACGGCATCTTCTTCGAGGTTCCCTGTCCCGAGATCGTCTTGCCTGTAGTGTCGGTGAACTTGCTCTTCGTGGTCGCAACGTCGGCGCTGCCGCCGGAACTCGTGATATTCCCGATCACTGCAAAAAGATTACGCATCCGGTTCAACTGGAACCGCTGGTCGAGCCACTGCTCGTGCATTCGGATGTACTTGCCCACCCCCATCAGCCATGACCGGCCCCGCTTGACGTTGGAGTCCACCAGGCACTTGAAGTGGTCGATCTCCTCGGCTTTGATCTGCTCCCACATGGTCTGCGGGCTCAGGCTGCCCCGGGCCGTCCGGCCGTAGTTGCGGTAGTAGAATACGACTGTCTCGATATCGTCCGGGTCCGTCTCGATGCCAAATGTGTGGTTGCCCCAGGAACCATACCCCCCAGGATCGATAATCTCCGGGGGCTCGATGAACCGCACCAGCAGGTGCCCGTCCTGTGCCTCGGGCTTGAACCATCGCAGGAACGCCTCCCCATCCCGTAGATACCGCCGGAACACTTCCTTGCTCTTCATGTCCCAGTTGTTCAGCGCCGCCCACTCGTCCCAGTACTCCTGGACCTTGGGGTTCTCGTCGGCGCTCAGCACGCGCATGCTCTCGCCTATGACAAAACTCTCCATCGTATCGAGCAGCCCTCGCCCGCCCGGATGGTAGCTCAGCTCTAGCGACGTCTGCCACATCGTCGCCAGATCGCCCGCCCCGTAATCCAAGGGCTCGCGTCCGGTAGTCGACGACGCCCATTGATCCTCGTCGTTGTCCCGGGCAAAGGCCGGAATGGACTCGGCCAGAACCGCCGTCAGGGCTTCGGCCCCCTTGCGAGCCGCAACCTCTTCGGCGATCTGGCGTCGGGCACGCTCACGGTTCAGGCTGATTGAGGGGAAGATTCTCTCTAACATGGCAAACCTCACATTCCATTGTCTATCTCGGCGCGAACCCACGTCCCCCGGGTAGTTGCCCTGAGATCAAAAGAACCAGGCCGCGTTGGCGGACGTGATAAAGCCCTCGCTCAGGAACTCCTTGGCTCGTCCTTGCGGGGCTATCCAGTCCGTTCTAATCGTCAGCTGTACGGACGCATTGGGGAATAGCCGCACGGCCGTACCAAGCAACGGACTGGGATTGCCGTCCTCGTCGAACAGCAGCGCCACCCGCCCGTAAGGTCTCGCTGAAGTCTGTAGGTCGCTGAACATAGCCGCCCAGGAGTCCGGTAGGACCTCCTGCGCAATAGTCGAATACACCGGACCTGTCGGGAACTCCGCTCCGGGTCCGGCAATGATCGACTGCTCCCCGTCGGCCGTATCGTCCCCAATCCCCACAACACCGACCCCGCCATCATTGACGTAGTCCCGCCAGTACATCGCCGAAAATAGGAATAGGCTGTCCCCATCGGCGCCCAACGCCCCCCCGGCCTCTACACTCCAATGGGGGTCAATCGTGATTTGCGGCTCGTTCGGCTCCTGCGCCCACGTTACTCTTGCGACCAAAAGCAGTCCAATGATGATCGCCCAGAAAAATCCGTGTCCTTTCATCTTCGAGTCCTTTCGTCGCGGATACCACGCCTCCGCGCGGGCATTGGAAAAACCTCATGCAACATCTACGGTTTCGTAGTCTTTCGTATGCTACCCCGCGCAGCGGTTCCGTCAAGCATTTCCCCGGTCACATCGCATTATTTAGTTCGGCCCGGAGCCAGTCCGGCACCTGGATAACAGTCGTTTCAGACGACTCCGGCCGTGATCCGACATAGTACCGCACAGCATCAAGAGCGTGGTCGCGGAACTTCACCGGCTCGTCCAAGGGGTCGTCGTCTTTGGTGTGCCGCCACTTGTAGGAGCCGATCTCGGCCTGTAGGTTGGTGCTGTCCTGGTGGATGTGGATGCGATAGCGCTTGATGCGGTTGATCCCTGTACGGACGAACGACTTGTCCCCTTGCCCCCCCGATTTGATGCACGGATGCACGTTGAAGCCGGCCTCCGCAATCTCGTCAATGTACGCCGGCTCCGCCGAATCGGCGATAATGACCTCCTCCTTCCCGACGCCCAGTTGGCCCATCCGATCGATCAAGTCTTGGTTGTGCAAGTGCGTCTCGTACAGCATTTCCCGCAGATATAGGTCCCTATCGTCCTTGATCCCGCACCAAATGAGCGAGCTGGGATTGACGTATCCGAAGTCCAGCCCATAACCATAATCATCCACCAATGGGATGTCTTCCACGATGTCCCAATTGTCGTAAATCACCCCAGAAGGCGTCGCCCACTTGCCCTGGCGATAGATCTTGTCGTACTCGTCATCCGAATCAGCCAACCCCTCGATCGTGGCCCGCTCTTCCGCCGCCAGGAAGGGGTTATCCCGGTAGGTGACCATCAAGACCCGCGCTGGACGTTTGAGGTACGTGCCTTTCGGCGCCATCTGGGTCAGCTTCTTGAGCCATTCGTTGCGGATCGGATCCACCGGATTGAAGGTCAAGAAAACGGTGTTCTGCTCGTGCGGGTTGTTCGCCCGGCAGCGGATGTGCAGTTGCCACAGGTCTCGCTCGTGAATCTCAGTGGCCTCTTCCACCCAGACGTAATTGATCCCCTCGACCGACTGACCACACCACATCAGCTTTCCTCGATGCCGAATCAATACAGTGTGGTAAGGTGGAACTGTAAAGCCGTAGACCTTTCCCCTGTAGCTAACCGTCTCGGTCCCGCGAATACAGGTATCAGAATGCTTGACCATCGACAATGACCAATAGGGCCGTCCGTTTGCATAATTCCCGGCGTATGTCGGAAACCATTGCTTGAGGGTTGGAACGTAGCCGAGTTTCAATGCGACAATGGTCATGTCGTCAGCTAGGCCAGGGGAATTTGTGTAGTAGACACATCTTCCCGTTTTGGTTCTGGTTCCGTCCCCCCCCATCAATGCGTTGAAAAGATGCTGCAATAGCGACGGATGCAAACTGAGAATATCCGGCGGTATACGCCTCTCGTGTGAGTAGTGCCCATATTGGTGAAGCCAATCATACAAGTCCTTCCCCGCGATATTGAAGGCCGTTTTGCCCTCCCAGACCGGATAGGGAAAGTCCTTCAAATCTTCTCTAATCTGGGCTCGCCCCTCCTCTTTGACCTGCGATATAGCTAACTGGTATCGTTTATTGCAGCCAAACGACCCGTCGGCAATATGCCAACCGAGAAACTTCAGAAATGGAACAATAGGGAAAGTTCTCGACTGCGTTGTGTGTGGACTGCCGCTGCCTGGCACCGTGTAGGTATCACAGAGCTTTCCACCCCAGGTCGCGCCCCTTGCGACCCAATAGGACCCCGGAAGATCCTTTGCTTCTATGAATCGTAGCCGCTTGCGATGATAAGTCCGCGCCAGCATTTTGTGATTTGGGGTGACGCAAAAGTCAACCCACGGACGCCGCTTTCCGGTCTCAGACTTGGGTTGAATCATCGGCCCGTCATAATCGTAAACCCATGTCTGGGTCACGGGCCGAAATGACGCTTCGCGGGTTTCCGGGTCCATGGTAGCTAAACGGTCGCCCTTACTCACCCTTGCCACTGACATGAACCCCTTGTCCGTCAGTACTTCCGTTGCCTCACTGAAGCACTTCAATTTTTCTACATCGTCCAGGCCCGCGAACTGAATGAACGATTTACTGGGCGAGGTGATGGTCAGATTCGTGTGGTTGACCTGGCACTGCGACCACAGACCCATTTCGCTGAGCCAATGCTCCACCAGCCGCCAGCAACTGGTGCGGACCGCCGGCTTCGTCTTGCGGCAGACCAAGAGACCCACACCGGGCAGTTTCCAGAACTTCTCGGAGATGAGGTACAGCGCCAGAGACCAGCTCTTGGCGCTCGAGGCCCCCCCATACAAGATGTTGAATCGCGCCTGGTGACTGTCGTGCAGCCACCGGTACGGCTTCCCCGCCGCGCGGACTCGCAGGTTCTCAGTCGCCATCGATCAACTCGATCTGAACGTTCATCTGCGTGATTTCGCCCGGCTCACCCAAGGCCTCCCGCTGTACTCGAATCCCCTCCACCACGGCCCGGATGCCCTCTGTCCCGGTTATCTTTTCCACGACATGTTTCCTCAGCCTACCCGTTTCATCGTAGAATTTGCTCATCCCCACCCTCTGTAAAGCCAACCCCTGTTTAGCCCAATGCGCTCGCTGTTTGGCAAGCTCATTGTCATTCTTGGTCTGGGCCTTGGCCTTGATTTGGGCCGTCCGCTGGTCCCATTTGTCCTTTTGCCGGTACCTTCTTACCGTAGGCCGAGAAATATGAACCTTTTCAGCAACGTACTGCATACTCTGCTTCTCTTGCCAAGCGTCAAACATTGCCTCGCGCTTTTTCTCCGTAATCTTAGCCATAGCAAACCCTTATGATGTCTCAGGTCGGTCCATTATGCCCATCAACTTTGCCGCCCGGGACATGACATGAACTGTAAGGTCGTAGCGATTCGCCCAGATCGGTAGTTTGGGGCGGCTTGGCGTAATTGGCGTTCGTCACAGATGTTTCTCCTGAACGACACTACGGTATCATACGAACAAGTATGACACAGCCCAATCGCTGGCGTCAAGTGTTTCTTCACACCACCCGATATTCGTAGCTCGCGAATAGCGACCTACGCCCTTTTGTCCCCATCCCAGGTTTTCCGCTATGAGGCGTGGTCCCGTGGGGATAATAGTTGCAGCATCGCCAGTTCAGGTCACGCTTGAGACCCTTGACGATCGCCGGGTGAGACGACGAGATACGCAGAACTTTACCTTTTTCATGGTAGTGCTCCCCCATTACCCGCAGCAACGCCCTACCGATGCCCACGCCCTGATAGTCCGGCAGCACGACCAACCGATGAACTCGCATGTATCCTTTTCTGCCCATCATTTGCATCACAGCCCCAAAGGCGGTGATCTGTTCGCCCCAGAACGCCCCGAAACACGCAGCTGCCTTGTGTAACGTGCCGGTCAAATAGTGATGCGGCGCAAACATTCGCCAGATGGAACGCGGCACTGTTCTGATTTCAATCTCGATGTCGGGTCGCCGAAGACGCCTCCGGAGAAAGGTGTTGTCTTTCAGATCCAGCGTCCAGTCGGGTTCCAACCAGTCCACAATATCATAGTGGCAGGACAACGCCACCATCTGCCCGCCGCGACGGCGAATGGCCTTGCTAATCGCATGGGACCCAATCTGCGCTACCGTACGGTCTACCACAGAGGTGAACTCGTCAACCACGAATAGGCCACCGGCCTCGATCATGGCACGGGCCAGTTCGACCCGGAATCGCTCCCCGTTACTGAGCACGGCAAACGGCTTGCACCAGCTCGGCGGGCTGGAGAACCCGACTGCTGATAAGGACTCGACAATCTGTTGAATTGGCACGTCAGGGAACCCATCGACCACGGATTTATCCGCTGGCCAGTCAAGCCGTCTTTGCACTAGTCCCGGCCATAAATGCCGTGCTACCGTACTCTTGCCCGAACCACTGGGACCCACGATCGAGCTTTTCCACCTTTGAGGCCACCGAGTCTTCCAAGCAAAACCGCAGCAGGGTTCTTCCCTTCCGCAATGGCCTTTGCTCGCAACTGCTCATCCGTGGCTTGATCTACGATGGATTTGGCAAGCTCATTCAGATCCGCACGTTTCTTCTTCTGACGTTTTGCCATAGCTTTAGTATACATCGGTTAGATGATTTGTCAACTTTAATCTATTTGACCGCTCAAGCATATGCGAAAACGATCAAATATAGTTCTATCGTCTGAACTTGTCAAAGAGCAAAATCAGAAAAATGTCACTTGTGCAACAATCCGTCCGAAAACTATGAAGATTCCAGGCTCACCTGACCGATCTACCATGTTGCACTCCTTGACTGTGAGTACCCTTAGAGGCTTGTTTGTGCGGGCTTTGGCCATTACTCTGGCTCTTGTGAAGCTCTGTGGCTTGCGATCTCTGGGCTTGGCATACTGTGATGCCCCTGGGCCTTGGCTGCCGCCTCTGTGATTGACTGTTCGTCCACTGCCTCAGCCTTTCTTGGCTGGCTTACCCGGCTTGCATCCACCACGCTTCAGACCGCCTGCTCTTGTACTCGGTCGTGGACTTCGTGCTCTTGGTCCTTTGCCGTCTCTGTCAGCCATTTTATTACTCCTTTAGTGTTTTTGAGATTTGGTCCGGCACCTGTACGGCATCGACTGGCGATTACCCTGTCTCTCGACGTAGTGGTCTCTGCTACACTCAAGATATTGGCGTCGGAACTCATGACTCCTGGGCCTCCAGTGTCCTGCCGAGCGGCCTGCTTGGCTCCACTTGGGTTGCTGCTACGGTTGTCATTGTCTGTACTCCTGGGCCTCTGCTGTCTCTGCTCGTCCCTGTCTACGGCGCCATCGACGCTCGTACTGCTTGTCGGTGCCTGTCGATGGGACTTTGGTGGCTCCTTTGCGAGTGGTGGCATAGGCACCGTCCCAGTAGTGCTCGATCCACCGTGAGAACGTAGACTGCGGTTTTGCCCGGTCCCCCGTCATTGTCCGCCCCCGAATACTCTGGATATAGCCTCAGAATAGGTGTGCTCCCAGTCTCTCAGATGCTCAATACTCTCATCTATGATTTGGTGCTCCTGGTCATCAGCTGCAAAACCTCTCACGGCATGATCGAGGATATCCGAGATGCAGCGCACGTGCGTCCCGATGGTTGTGAGCCTGCTGGCGATCTGTTGGGCCTTGTCCATATCACCCGTCCGCAAACTGTGCTTGTAGGCTACATCCATCCGCATCGCGGTCAAAAGGGCTCGGGGGACTGGTGCAACCGACGTGTTGAGGTTGACACGTCTCGCAGTAATACGGCATCGGTATCCAGGAATCATCCCGCCACGCAACGCCGCGCATTGGAGTACCACACTGCCAGCAATATACCCGACGGAATCGGCTACCGGATATCGGTATGCCCCAATCTGGAAACCGTTTGCGAATCTCAGCACCTGTTGTCATGCCACACCCCCATATCATGCATGGATCATCAACATGAAGGGTACAGGTTGTGTAGGGATTGTCAAGGGATGTGTTGGATAGTGGCCTCAATTGTCATACTGCGTGGCCCAGAATGCTTTGGCCGCCCGCGGGATATGGCGGGTCATCGTCGCCGCCTCAATTGCATCCATGATGGCATCACGGTCTCCGGGCACCGCGAAGCGCAGGTAGGCGGCAAATCGCGCAGGGCGGAACTCGTACATCCCCAGCAGTTCCTCCCCCACGTCGTCCCAAGAGCACTGCGGGGCAAATTGGACACCCGCCAGGAATAGGCGCCGTGCCTCTCCTGGGGCGTAGATGGTGGTTGCGTGGCCTGGCCTCAGCACCCAACTGGTCGCCAAAAAATGCAGGTGGCACCGCAATTTGGCCGACACCACGCCGGCAACATACGGATCATCAGCGATATGGGGTGAGCGGATTTGTTGATTGCTTGCCCATTTAAGCAACATGCTCGCGACCGCTACGGGGCTCATACATGAGGTGTTATCCATGACCCATTTGTACGTGATGTATGCACTATTTGTCAAGGAAAACGTTGAGTTTCAGGAATTCGCGTCGTTGCATGGGGTCTCCTCCGGTTCGAAGTTCACGCAGCCGAATATCTGTGGCATTGCGTAGAGTTTGACCCATTCGTAGAGCAGGGCCGTTCTATCGACGCCGAAGATGTGGGCGATATGGGGCAGGGTGAACATCATCCATGCCCGTATTTTGCCTTCCGAAAGAATACTAACTCCCAGTCCGGCCCGACGGGCTCACCGTCCTCGACAGACCATATTCGACGCAGACTCGACACGGGTAAAGCGTGCTCTATTGCCACTGCGAAAGCGAAGAAGCCTGCCGCGCGGGTGCCGTAGAACCGCACGGTAGGCTCAGGGTAAGCGTGTCCTTTTCCGCCCTCACATGACTCGTATGTCTCGATGCCGTTGGTGCGCAGGATTTCTACGTACGGTCTGATGCCTTTGTCCATGGCATCCAGTAATCTCGCCTCGCCTTTCTTCATTTCAAACTGACCCACTACCGGAATTCGGGTACTGGTTCACTTTCAGATATCATAGCACATTTCCATGGTACAGGCCGTGTTTTGCCCCGCTAATGGAGTAATCTAGTACACTGAAACACTTTTGCCCTTGACTTGCATGGCTTTTAGGCCGATAATTTAGGCAAGCTGTTTTGTTTATTGTAAGGAGTAGTACTATGCCTGCGGAAATGCGAGAGTTGATTTTGTACGTATGTTGCAAGTGCGAAACCGCGCCTGCCTTTGGTGCCACTAAACTTAACAAGGTTTTGTTCTATTCTGATTTTTTGGCTTATGCACGGTTGGGCGAATCAATCACGGGTGAGCCATATCAAAAGCTGGACCATGGCCCAGCACCAAAGCAACTCGTGCCACTCCGGACCGAAATGATAGATAAGCGAGAGCTTGTTGTCCGAGAGAAGGAGTATGGTGTCTATACTCGAAAGCAACCGTTTGCTTTGCGCCCGGCCAACTTGTCAGGATTCAGTGGCAAACAGATTGCTCTAGTGGACTACGTAATAAAATGCTTGTGGGAGAAAACTGCCAAGCAAGTGAGCGAGATGTCCCACCGATTCATTGGTTGGGAATTAGCTGAACTTAACGAAGAGATTCCGTACGAATTGTCTTTGGTTGTTGCCCCGGAAGAATACAGCGACGCAGAATCTCAGTGGCTTGAGTCACTATTACCGCTCGTAAGGGAGAGGATGGCAGCGTAGAATGACACCAACTTGGCAAATCGTTCATGAAAAGCAGTTCGATCGAGAACTTTTGCAGTTGAAGGGTACATTGGAGCGAGGGGACGAATTTGTCCGTGGGGTTGAGTGGTTATTATCCCGAAACCCCGAGCGGGGAGATTTTATCAGAGAGGATCTCTGGGTTTTGGCTTTCCTGGATGGAGACTCTGAAGAGGCAAAGATAGCTTACACGTTCTCTCATTCCAAGAGAGAAGTGTACTTACTTTCCATTCGCAAAGTGGATGCGGAATGACTAAGCAAAGTTCACAGCACAAGACCCCGCCAGACGGACGCGGCAAGCGGCCGACAGACCCCAACCAGCTTGCCAAGTGGATCGTAGAGCAGTCTGTCTCTTCGTGTGAACAGTCGCCAAATCAGACTGAGGAATCTGACGATCAGAATGACACATCCTAGC
>Ga0307928_10001500_pt1 | contig 17702 bp, 17 predicted proteins | sample AceLakmetagen232_FD_201815 | JGI IMG/M metagenome (GOLD analysis project Ga0307928, IMG submission 201815) | Saline water microbial communities from Ace Lake, Antarctica - #232 | ecosystem: Environmental > Aquatic > Non-marine Saline and Alkaline > Saline | place: Antarctica: Ace Lake... | reverse complement strand
AGACAGATAATAATCCAGTGCTTGGCAAGAATATTTGGTTGTGCTATAACTATGGCATGAACAGTTACTAAAGGGAGTTCACATGAGCATTAAGACCGCGCAGGGTAATCCACAGTTCGAGCGTTCTTTCGCGGATTTAGCCTATTCTATTCTACGCGATAAGGCGCCTAAGCTGCTGGATTACATGGTTGGCTTTCAGGTGGTAGACAAGAGCGACGATGAAAGCCAGGCGGTGGGTGTCTTTGGTTTTCGGGTGAGTAAACAGTGGTTTTATGCCCCGGTGTTCTTCCTAAACGGTGAGCTTAAGGGCTCGGAGCTGCTGTATATTAAGGAGCAGGATACTTTTGTGCCGCTGCAAGAGAACTGGGTTAACTACCTGGTTAACCGCAAGCCCGTTAGTATGGGTGAGGCCTCGCCGTATACCGAGCGGGAGCTGCGTCTGACGTCGCCGGATTACCGTGTGTTTTCACGTAGTCCCATCCGGCATAACTTTTCGAAGGCGGGTGCTGCGGAGTACACTCCGGAGCGCAAAGACGAGGTGTATGGGTATTGGGGAGACGGTCAGCGTTTTGACCTGCGACCGGCGATGCGCTGCTTCGAAATTGAGGTTGATAGCCCCGCGTTTCAAAAGGCGGCGGCAAACATGGATCTCGAGCACGTACTCAAGGTGGGTGGCAGGCCCATGCGCCGGGCGCTGACGACGCTCATGGCGTGGGAACCCCGGATTAAGCAGGCTGTTAGTAAGTTGTACGGTGATCGCGATCTCCTGCGAGGTGCCAGCGAGCCGCCTATCGTAGCACGCCCGGTTGCCAACTCGGCACTGGAGTCCATACAGATATCCCGTGATGAGTTTAACTGGCATACCAAGCGCGCGGCTGCTGGCGTACTGCCGCCGGCAAAGGTATTGAATTTGCTGGTTCAGGCCGGAGCACGGGTGTCCAGTGACGTCCGGACGTTGTTGCCACAGCTATTGCGGGCACCGCGGGAACTCCCGCAGGTAGAGAAGTCAGCGGAGATGCAGATTACGATACTCACCCCTGATTCGCTATCCGAGGACATGACAGACGGTGAAAAGACTGAGGTGATGCACGACGGCTTTGCAGTTAGGAATCCCGTGGAAGACAGCGAGGCCCCCGAGGTGTTCTTCGACGACGCGTCGCCGGATGTAACGGCGGTGGACGCCACCGGGGTGTATGCCATGCTAACGTCTCGGCAGGGCCTGCGTGAGGCCCTGGTATTGAAATCACCGTTGAATATCGGAGGCGGTGTCAGTGATCAGACGGTAGTTGTTGACTGCGCGGACCGCTCGTGGGATACGCTGGAGCCCGAGCGTATTCGTGTACTGAGAGACACCGAGCCCGGGCAGGCAGCCTGGCATACCTTCTATAAGGGTTTGCCGTCCGTGGAGAGTATTGAACCCGGTAAGGCGTACTGTATTTTGAGCCCGGTTGGTATTGGTACCCTGCCGTTTAAAGTCCTGTCACGATCGGGTACCGACGTGAACGTTACGCAGTTTGATTTGCCGGGGTGTGAGCGCTCGCTGTTGTTGGACGCCCGGAGCTCCGTGATCAAGGGCATTGGTAATATGCTGGTGGTGCCCCTGTCGTGCAAGGTAGTGGATATCGGTAGTCAGCGGGGTCTTACACACGCACCTGGCAGCACTGCGGATGCCCAGCTGTTTACGCTCAAGAGCTCGGAGTACACGCCAGTGAGTCTGTGGTCGGCTACCGACCGGTTCCAGGTTGAGCACGATGAGGTGCTGTCGGAGCCCCTAACTAAAACGGCTACGGCTATTGAGCTGGTACGACGTTTTCGTGTTGCGAAGTCGGCGGCGTTAAAGATGCTGGAGGACGTGCGTCGACCGGGTCACGGTGATTTCATTATCAAGTACGCGCAGCCCCAGCGTGTGCTAGGTGGCTCGGATATGATGGCGGCCAACACGGGAGCGCTGGATAACGTAAAGTCGTATGACCCACAGATTCAGGCTCCGATGGAGGCCCCTGAGTCATATTCACAGGTGGTTGGCGGCGTAAGTAACTCGGGTAACGAGCAGATATATGACCCAATGCAGGTTGAGCCGCACTTAATGCGTGCGGTGTCGGATGCAGCTAACAAGGGTCAGAAGGAAGTATTTGATACCGGTATTTTATCTGGATTGGTGAAAATGGTTGACGTGGACCCCATGGTAGATAAGTATCTAGGTGATTTGGTGGTGGGCGAGGACCGGCTAGGCCGCCTGTTGTTCCTGAGCTATTGGCATCACGATAAGTTCATTGATCGCTACGGTGAGACAGAAATGCAGGAGCTGGAGGACACGCTTAAGAATTCGTTCAAGAGCGTGGGCGACCTCATACTGTTTTTGAAGAAAAAGACAGTTGAGCCCTCCGCCGATGTTATTGGCTCCGATGTAGATCTTGAGGGATAGTCTCAGGTCTTAGACAAAGTTTATTAGCGTATAGAAGGGGGTGTGGCATGTCGGACGACCAAGGTAGACTACGAACGTGGGAACGTCATTGGAGTGAGGTGGTGCCGCCGAATTATTTGCGAAGCGGTAGTGAAATGGCGCACCCATCGCGGGATATGATTGCGGACGTCGTAGCCGAAATCGGGGACACGGTGTTGGAGTGTGGTTGCGCCTCGGCGATTGACTACCCACGGTATGCCGAGCGTGGTGTGCACTACACGGGTGTTGATATGTCACCGCAGTTTTTGCAGCACGCCCGAGAGGTACACCCGGATATTACAGTCTGCGAGGGTAATCTCATTGAGTTACCGCTTGAGTCCGACGCGTTTGATACCGTGTTTTGCCGCGCGGTATTCGAGCACATGCTGCCGGAAGAATGGCCACTGGGATTGCGTGAGATGTGGCGCGTGGCACGCAAGGCCATAATCGTGGCGTTGTTTAAGCGCGATAATCCCGCGGCACACGAAGTTTCGCACGATCGGATGCACGTACAGAATCACGCTCTGAGCTACACACGGTTGGAAGACGAGATATGTAAGTTACAACCGGCACCGGTGCCGCCGGGGCCCGCACCGTGGCAATATCTTGAGAATGAACCGTACGGGGCATTTGCTGACTCTCCAGACGAGACAAAGAATAAACGCGTGTACGGCGTCTACGTGGTTAGGAAACGGCTGTGAATTCGTATAAGCGCATAGCCTTGGTCGGGCTGGTGGTTGTGACTTTGGTACTGGTAATGACGTCGTGTGCGTTGTTACCGCGGCCACCGGCTGTAGTGGGGTACATGGCGTACGCCAGGGCACAAGCCCAGGTAGAGTCGGATAGTGTAATTGCCGTCGTGTCATACGCGTCTTCGGCGCTGTCGAGATCTGAGGCGTATACGCCAGTGGAGTTCGAACTTTTTTTTAGCAATCAGTGCTCGATGATCGTGAGCACGGGTGTGATACACAGTAATTACCCGGTTGCGGCCACAGCGCAGGAATTGGCGGTGTGCCGCGTATTTATGGACGCGTGGCTGGCGTGCTCGAGCAGCCTGCGCGGCGCCACGGCGCGCGACAACTATGCGGCGACGGCCACGGAGTTTATTACGTATATTGCGGACACGGAGTATCAGAGGTAGGAAAGGCGGCGCGACGTGTACGATATTGATTATCATAGAGTGCTAGAGGCGTCTGACACAGCACCCGACGAATTTACTGACTGGTCGGTCACACACATGGGACTTACGCGCTTGCCCTACAAAGGTGAGGGCGAGAAGGTCGGTGTGCTTGATACCGGGTGTGACACCGAGCATCCTGATTTGATAGACGTAGAGACCCGGGACATGATCACGGGCGGCATACCTGTGATTACGCAGCAGATGAATGGCCATGGTACGTTTGTGACCGGCCAGATTGTAGCCTCGATGTACAACAAGCAGGGTGTTACCGGCGCGGCGCCGATGGCTACGGCGTTACACGCCAGGGTACTCTACGGCAACGCCCTGGATTACTACCGCCGTCATATGGATTCGGATCTGGCTATGGCGATACGCATGTGCGTGGACGACGGCTGTGGGGTAATCAACATGAGTCTGGGTGGCCCTGATCGCTCACCGGTTATGGTCTCGGCCGTGTCGTACGCTGTAGATCACGGTGTGATTCTGGTGGCAGCCGCGGGTAACGAGCGAATGATGGGCTCGCCATATGCTTCGTATCCAGCGGCGTACACCCAGGTAATATCCGTGGCGTCGGCCAATAGTCATGATTTACCGGCCTGGTTTAGCACCCAGGGCATTGCGGGCCTGGCACCCGAGGAACAACCTGAGGTGGCAATTGCCAGCCATAATTACTACTGGGGATGCCTGCCGGGCGCGATGTACGGTCGTATGACAGGCACGAGTATGGCGTCACCAATGTTAGCGGCGGTGGCGCTGTTGTGGCGTCAGGCACGTCAGAGTCAGAATAACATGCCTGAGGGCGAGGGTGTAACCCGTGGGTTTCGATCGTGGCTACGGCGTGTGTCAGACGACACAAACTTAAACGGCTGGGACGCTGAATTAGGATTCGGAACACTGTTATTGAGTTCGGATGAATGCGATACCTTCGGCGCCGCGGCACCGGAATGAGGTTAAATGATTTTAGCTGCGACTAATCAAATGCGCCCCGTTGACTGGCGATGGCAGCGTGCGCAGTATATCGTTGAGTACACGCGGGCTCAGGCTGAGTTGCCGACGGATGACGCGTGGATACGCGTAGCCCGGGCGTATCTGGGTAAGTACAAGCAACTTGAGGCGGCGGTAACCAAGGCACAGTGTAATAGCACAGCGCGTAACGACGTTGATAAAATAGAGCTGAGGCTAGACAAGAAATGGCACGCCGTAAGCCAGGCGCACCAGGTACACCGGGTGAATGACCCGATAAAGTGGGGTATGGAGGCCATGCTTGTGGCCGGGATGTCCGATGAGGAGATGGAAGCGGAGTTGCCGTGCGAGACGCTTACAATCGCGGCGTACGCCGCACTTTTCTTTGATGTACGGGATCGCATGCGCAAAGCGGCATTTCGTATGACGTTGTATCCCGAGGTTTATCGTGGGGGCCTGGATAAGTCACAGTGTTCTATTTACTGGAAGTTTGTGGGGTTTCACCTGGGGCCGCAGATACTACGTTTACTCTGGTATTATGGGGATAACAAAGAACTGATGGCGCATGTGCACGAAGCTACACTGCGCGTATCGTCATTAAGTGGCTTGCAAGCGGCGTTGTCTCGGGATATTAACAGGTATACCGTAAACGAGATCGTGGAGCAGGCGCCGGTAATGCAGCAGTTACGGGATCATCGGATGGAGGATGCTGGGTCGGATGCCGGCGGTGATGTGAAGACGCTGCTGGACTCTATACGGTTTGGAGTCCGCAGTTTGTTGAACGCACCAACGTCGTCATCTGAGTTTCGTCAGGGTTCTGCGATAAAACGATTGGCAGAGGGCGCAGAATCTGGTACAACAAAGGATGTGGATGTTGAGTTAGTAACTCCTGATGATCCGCCGCGTCAAGAACGGGTACAGCGGACTCAGGATATACGCGCGCGCTTACTTAAAAAGAGGGAGGCAGACAATGAGCCTAAAGGCAGCGACAAGTAATTTGGATGCCAGTGACCAGCGGGCCACGCAATTTGTGGCCGAGGTTGACGCCTTTGTTGCCGGTGTTGCCACCTATACAAAAGAGGCGGGGTTGACGCCTGCTGCCGAATCACGTATGTGGGGTCACATTGGTGACTGTGTAGAAGGCGTGGTAGTCCTGCAGCAAATAGAAAAGACAGCACAGCCTGGCGGGCATGCCAAGGTGTCGGCGGCGGTGCCTGGAACCGGTGTGGCGCCTACCATGGGTGCCTTGACGGGCATGTACGGAGCGCCTGGTGCGGCGTTAATTCCGGGGGCTATGAGTAACGCGATGGCGGTCATGCCCGGCGGAAAGCCTAATGCGGCGCCGGCGGCGCCACAGACTAGTTGGTGGCAGCGATTTCTCGGACAGTTAAAGGATCCCAATGCAATGGGGTCTAGCCTGCGATCGGCGATACCCGGGGCACTCGGTGGCCTACTTATGTCTCTTGTGAGTCAGAATCAAAGAAAACACTGGTTGAGGAATGCCTTAATCGGTGGCGGCCTTGGTATGTTAGCGTATCCAGCGATGTCGGCATTTGCTGGTCGGCAACCCGCGGGTGCCGGTGTGCCAGCACCAGTGTCTACAATGAACGTAAAGCCGCCGAGGGTGTTAAACCCGGTCGTGGACTAGGAGGAAATTACTATGGTTATGCCAATGAGTGACAAGCAGGAAACTGAGGTAATGACGGCCGTGGCAGAGTCTATTCGGCTCGCGAATGACGGGCTGGATCCGAGTGAGGCCATAGCCAAGAAGGCAAGTGACCACGGATTTAACGGCGAGTTCGCAGCACGCATGGTTGAGGCCTTTAACGTGTCTAAGACACTGAAACACCACAAAGAGGCCGCTGGTGACGCGCGAGCTGCGGAATTTCCGTTGGCTGACGCCGAGAAGGTACTGCTTCGCATGTTTCCTGCCGAAGTGGCGGCGCCCAAGACCGTTAAGGACTCGGCGTGGGTTCCTGCGGAGGCAGAGACGCCGGAGACGCGATTTTATAGCCTAGAGCACGAGCCGGCGTATGCACAAGTTGTTGGTGCCGCGGTGCGTCCGGATTGGGAGCGCCCGTACCTCGATACGTTAATGAAACAGGCTTATGCCGAGGTGAAAGCCTCTGAGGCCGTAGCCGAAGCCGATCACGAGTGTCAGGTTGCGGAGCTGGAGTCGCTATGTACGTCGGTGACTAAACTTGCGGACTACTTTAAAACCGCGGGGCACGAGCCGTTCGAAAACGTAGAGGCCGCGGCGTTGGCAACGTTTGGTGACAGCGCACGGCCCGTGCTGGATATTGTGTGGGAGCGTTCACGGGCGGCCAAGCTCGGGGAAAAGCGGGCTACGACGACGGAGCCCAGACGTGTGTACGACATAGTCCCGTACGAGTTGATGCAGTCTATTATGGACGCGGCACCCACGTGTGCAACTACCGCACAGGCATGGGCTAAGTCCTCGGCGCACGCCCAGAAATTTCGCACGTTAATTGACGACTGTGGACGCACAATAAAGGCAGGTGCCGGCGCGTCGATGATGTCGGGGGCACTTGCAGACAGCGCGATTGCCCAGGCCATTACAAAGAAAAGTCCGTCGGCGTACGAAACGCTGGTGTCGGCCATCGAGGAACTAGGTGACCCGGCTATGGAGACGGAGCGGAAATCGATTCGTGCGCGTATGCTGTTACGTGACTTAATGTCACGCGATGAGGTGTTAAAGCACGCGCCGCCGCAGAGTGTGTTGTCGGCGTATAACGATATCGCGACGTTGGCGCCAACGGCAGTTGAGTCGCCGGTGGCGTTGCTTACGCTGTTGAGAAAACACGTGGAGCAGGGACAGCTGGCACCGGAAGACGTGAGCACAATTATTGAGATTGAAAAGGGTACTCGCGGACTGTCCGAGCTCAAGGTTCCGGAGCTAACCAAAGAGGTGATTCTCGGCAGTGCCGATACCGGGAGCAAACCCGGGTTGCCGCCTATGTTGGGACGTGCTGAAAAGCAACTTGAGCAGGGTACGGCATCGCTTGGTGGCAGTATGGGTAGCGTGTTGTCGGGGTTGCCGTTGCCGAAGTTAACCAGTAAAGGTGGCCCAGAGAAAAAGAAAAAGGATCAAAGTCTATGAATCCAGAAGAGTTAGCTACTAATACGATCATCGCGCAGGAGCTGCTGCCGTTCTTTAAGCGCTCGGAACCCGGTGGTGAGCCCGGGTATGTTAAACCGCCTAAGTTGAGTGCGGACGGGGCCCCGGCTGAGGCTGAGTCTACTACGTCCGAGTACGCAAAGTATTTGCTGCCGGCGTTGATGGGCGGCGGTGGTGCCGTAGCCGGTGGCGTTGGTGCGTATCTGTCGGCCGATGAAAAGAATCAGCGTGAGCGCCGAATGCGCGTGCTACTCGGTACGCTCTTAGGTGGCGGCGCCGGCGCCGGTCTGGGTTATGCCGTGGGTCAGATTCCTACGGATGTGGCGGCGATGTCCGAGTCTGACAGCCGGGAGTATGGGCAGCCACCCATCGCGGGCTCTATTGCGGACAAAATCTGGAATACCTCACGGGATCTAGTAGGTCGAGCACGGAGGTCACCCGCATTGCGTAGTTTGGGACTAGGGGGCTTGGCGGCGGGTGAGCTGGTTGGTATTGGTGGTCAGTCTCGGCGAGCCGGTATGCCAACAGGCTGGGCGGGCAAGCGCTCGCTTGGTCGTGAGCTGGGTGAGTTAGGATCGAGAGTTACCGGCGGACCAATGCGGTGGACACGCAAGGCCATGCACGCGCCAGACATGAGCTCAGTTATTGAGCCATATACCACTAATGTTGTCGCACGTATTAATAGAGCGCGGGTTGCCCGCAATTTACCACAGTTAAACCCCGGGCAAGTAAGAACTTTACGTGATACGGTATCACGTGTGTTTGACGCGCCAACGCGCGCGGCGCGAGCTCAAGCACTTAAGGAAGTTGCAATAGGCATGGGGCACACACGAGTGTTACAGGCACGGCCTACAACTCGCTTTGGACGCGCGGTGGCTGATAGCGCTGACTGGTTGGCGAGGGGGCGATGGGGGCGCGGACAACGTGCCGCCCGGGGGGTGTTGTCAACCATGGATGAGTCGAGTCCGCTATGGCCGTCGGTGCGGAAGCAGCTAGGCCGGGCACGGATGACGGGTAGTGGCTTGTTATCGACGGCATTAGGCGGTGCGGCGTACGCGGCTGGGATGGTACCATCATCAATACCCGTGCCGTCTCAGGACGCGGTAGCCGCAGACTTTGATCCCATTGACCCATACCAAATGTAGTAGCAGGGAGACACACGTGAGTAAACCTTTTTTAAAGACGATTTTGCCCGCTGCATATGGTTATAACGAGCCGATTGCGGCGCTGATAGACGTGCATAGCCACGGAGTAGATTCGGCGTGGATGTCAAAGCGGGCGGCGGCCGGCGTGTTCCAGACACTGGATTTGCGGCCTGAGCGTGACTACTCGTACCTGCATGTCATTGCCATGGGTGCGTCAGACCGATATGGCGCGAATCGTAACGGAGATGCGTTTTTAAGCAAGAGTGGTGAGATTGAAATTCCGGAGCCTAAACCGGGTACACCGAAGATCGTGAAAATTGCGCAGGGTTTGGTTGAGACGCACTCAACGTTTGAGACGGATGCAAAGGTATACCGGCAGCATCAGAACAAGGATCCGCAGAATAATGAGGGCGATGTGGTAAAATCGGCGTATCATTTACCGATGGATCGAGTCGAGCTCATTATAAAAGTACCGAACGTTAAATGGGGAGATGATTTACAAAAGCTAGCTAGCGGCGATGATATTCCCCTGTCGATGTCGACGAAAGTCCCATTCGATGTCTGTACGTTTTGTGGTAACAAGGCAAAATCGCGGGCTGAGTACTGTGACCACGCGAAAAACTATCTGGGTACGGTTATAAAGTCAGGACATCAGGTTGGTGTGATGAATGACTGGATGAAGTTTTTTGACATCAGTCGTGTGCGTGTAGGCGCCGATCGCATAGCCAAGGCGCTGCTAAAGGCCGCGGCGGTGTCAACTACGGAAGCAGGTCAGCTCATGTCCGGCGCAGAGTTAGCCGAGCACATGACGCTGTTTCCGCCGGCGGACGCCGATGACTTTGGACATCGTATACCGCTATTAGACAAAGTCGCAGTGTTACGCAAGCTGTCGGACATTGAAAAGCAGATTGAGGCCACGGGCATGGGCGCCTCGAACTCGTGTGAGCAGCTGGCATTTGGAGTACCGCCGGATATGCAGGATGATGATCTACGGTCGTTGCGGATGCCGCACAGCCACATGTCGGGGTTACTGGGCGCCACATCGGATGCCAAGATATGCCTGTCACTCCATGATTTTATGAAGCTTCTTCTGGGTGATCGATTCCAGGACGTTGAACACGCAGTACCGGAGGCCGAATCAAAGCTCCCGGGTGTTTTTACACGGATGTTGTCTGATGGCGGGGCGTCGGCGCCTGTTAGCCTAGACGACTTTAATTTCGGTTCCGAGCTACTGCCCCGGGCTGTACGCGACGTCATTGGCGGTTTGACGCCCAGTCATTCGCTTGCGGATGACCCGGTGCACCGGCGTGTAACGCTTATGGTGCTGCGCGGCGAGCCCGGACGTCAGACACGAAAAACCATTCTAGTAAAGGGTGGGAGTGACGGATCGCTGGCGGAGTCGTTAGCCCAGGCATATGCGCTGTACAAGGCTGCATTTTGTAAAAGGGTAGGATTCGAAAATAAGATGTTGACAGACCTAGCTGTTTTACAACATTATGTAATATAGCATAGCGGGACGTTATGTTCTCGTGCTAGGCATAAGTTGAAAACGATGGTTCTGCAACGTAAAGGGTACAACCTGAATAAGGAGAGTCGACATGATAAGTATTGTGGACACACTACGACAGTGGACGGAAGACGAGGCGACTAAGGCTGCAGCGGAAGCGGAGTCCAGCCATGCATCAAGTGGTGCGGATGGCCATACGCAACCAGCACAAACTGGTGAGCGTGCTGCCGAGAATGAAAGCGATGTAAAATCGCAAATCATCGGCCAGTCGGTTGACGAAGCGTCCGCTGCGGATGTCGAAGGCGCCGGCCGCGGTGTAAACGCACCTACGCATAGCACGGGTGTTAAGTCGACTGCGACAGGCGACGACCCTGCCGTTGAGACCGCAAGTGCCAACGCGCACACCAGTGATCCGGGTACTACGCACCCTGCACGGGCAGACGGTGGAGAAAAGTATTCGGCGCTGCAGGAATTGGGTGATCGAATTCTCGCGAACATCGCAGTGTGTGAGGCTGTTGGTGCCTCGCCCGGCGAAAAGGGTGCGGCGGCGACGGAGGGTACACCCGCAGTAGCCGCGGTGGCACCCGTACAGGCCGAGCCTAAAGCGGATACCGGGGTTGCGCCGGTAGCGGCCGAAGCTGACGCCGGAGAAAAAGTGGCCGCAGGGGCTGGCACGGAAGAGCAGCAGGCGGAAGAGGCTGGTCGACAGGCCGCGCAGTTGGTTGCCAAGGCCGCCGGGCTGGATCAGTTGGCACTGAGTCCCGAGCAGGCACTGTCTGACCTGGTTAAGGTGGCTGAGCACGATGCACTGTTGGTGTCGGATTACCTGGATGGTTGGCAGAAGACTGCGGGTACACCCGGAATTGACGAGGGTGGCGTGCAGTTGGCTGAGAGCTCGGATGCCGGTGGTGACGACGCTGCTGCGGCTATTGACGAGGCGGTTGCGGCCGCCGGTGTTGATGGCGCAGGCGCTGGCGATCCAGCTTTGGCAGCGGCTCCGGAAGACGAGGCACTGGCGGCAGAGGCTGTTGGTGGCGACGCTGCTGTTGGCGGCGGCGGTGACGCAGTTGGCGCAGAGGCCCTGACGGATTTGGCTGAGGCACTTGTAGACCAGGGTATCGCGCCGGAGACCATACTGGCGCAACTGGGTGGTGGCGCGGATGCCGGGGCCGGTGTAGCCGGCGCCGCAGACGAGATACCTCCGGAAGTTCTCGCCGAGGGCTTGCCCCCGGAAGTCGCACCCGAAGCAGCGCCGGTTGAGCCCAAGTTGGCAAGCCGGCAGGAAAAGGTGGCGGCGGTTGCGCAAATGCTGTTGAAGGCCGCAAGAAGTAACAGAGACAAACAATCGAAGAGCTAGGGGGTTTAGAACTATGCCAAAGGCTATGATGCTTATTGACTCGGATAAATTGCGAGAGGTTGCCACCTACGTAGGTGAAACCCAGGGTTTGATTCAGAAGCATGCGCAGGTAGAGACGGCTCTGCAGGCGTTGGCACCGGATGTTGTTGATCGCCTCGTGCGACAGGGACAGGTGAGTATGCATCTGAAAGAAGCAAAGCTGAAAAGTTTTGTTGACGATCCGCAGCAATTGTGTGAAGCTATGGTGAAGTTGGCGAGTTTGGAACCCGCGGCTACGCTTGGCTCTGGAGTGGAGATCGACAAGTCTGCATCGATGCCAGAACGGCGAACAGCCAATCAGGTATTTGATGACAGTCTTTTTGCAACAAGGTCATAACGGACACAATAATCACGCGTAATCGCGGGAAGAAAGGTATAACTATGAGTACACCAGCACAGATGTTTGATCACGAGTTGAATCCGGTTAAAGGCTGGCCTAGTCCTTACGCTGTGGACAAGGCAGCGGACCTGTCAGGAGACGACGGGGTATTGGCGGGTCAGGTGCTTAGCCTGGATGCCGACGCTAATTTCCAGCTGGGGCTGGCAGAGAACGCCATGGCTATTTTTGCATGGAATAGCAGCACAGATCACGACGTTGTCAGCGATGATGGCGGAATGGTTGGCGGTGAAGACGGTGCTCCGCATATGTCAGGGCTGGTAGCAGCCGGGTCATACGAGCTGGAATCCACCGAGTTTGACGCGGAACAGGTGTATGTGCCTAATCAGGCACTGACGTCGGCTTTGCCTGGTGTGGCAGGCGCTGGTGACTTGACGCCCGGTGATGTGTTTGTGGATACGGTTTGCGGCGTTACGAGCGACGGTGTGGTCGCTAACGAGCGTGCCAAAGACGTACTCAGGTTCTGGCCCCAGTGGTTGCCTGTGATTGCATAGGCTGGATAGTAAATAGGAGTGCCCCGTAATGGGGTAGGTTTGAGGACATTGACGAAAGGCAAGGTGGCATCATGAGTGACGAAAAGCAGGGATACAGTACTAAGGCTCGGAACGAGGCGTTCTTCGAGAAAGTTACGTCTGATAGCGAGTCAATGCGTAAGGAAGCGCAACAGGCCGTTAACGACTTTACGCGGGCGAGGATGCGTGAAGACGGGTTCTGGCGGAAGATTCTGCCGCCTGTGGCGTTGGCAAACGACGAGCTCGATCGCCAGGTTGATAGCGATAAGAACGTCAAAGTCGTAGACAAAGAGCCGGATTCCCCGGCCGCTGCGTCGATTCCTTACGGTCAGATGCCGATGAACAAGTACATTCGGGGCCCACGCTACCGGGTAATGTTTGCGCGTATCGTTACGCCGAAATTCACGAAGGACGTGAGTGAGCTGCGTAACTGGACTATGGATATCCGACAGGTACTGTCTGATAACGCGATTAAGGACATGTTGGCTGAGGAAGATGGCAAGGCCCTGCGCGCAGTGAATACACTGTTGCTTGGTGCCAACGTTGTTATTCCTGAGACGGGTGTCTCGCAGTATCGGATAATCACCGGTGGTATCACTCGTGACACGTTTAATGACGCGCTGAAGATTCTTCCGCAATCGACGGGACATCTTGAGGCCGCGACGTGCCTGGTTAATAACGTGTTTGTCAAGGACCTGCAGAAGTGGGGCCGTGACGAGCTCGGTGGCAACCTCTCTGAGGAAATTGCCAGAAACGGGTTCGCGGAACGTGTGTTCTTCGGGGTTCGGGTCATAATCACGATCAAGCGTGATTTGGTCGGCGATACCACGATGTACATGTTTGCCGAGCCGGAATTCCTTGGTAAGTTCTATACCCTGGAAGATACGACCATGTACATGGACAAGCGCGCGTATATGATCGAGTTCTTCGCTTACGAGGAAATGGGTAGCTCGATCGGTAACGTTGCGGCTATCGCACGCGTTGATTTCGCGGGTGGTGTGTCCAGTGACGTCTGGCGCTACTAAGCAAGACAGTAATTTGTGTAGGGGCTGGTACGCCAGCCCCTACAGTTTGTAGCAATAGCTACTAGAAAGGTGCAGGACATGGAAGCGACAGAGCAAGCGGCAGAATCTGGTGACGTTCTTTTCCAGAAGGTGTATCTCCCGGTATTCCAGAAAGTAGCGGCGTCGCGTGGACACGTTGCACAGTCTGACGACGAGCTGGCAGACCAGCTGAAGATTGCTGCGTGTCTTCGAGTTCAGGAACAGGCAGCGGTACAGCAGGCGGCGAAGGCAGAAGAGGGTACGGTAAAGGCCGCTGCGTCGCACCTGGAAGCCCTTACTTTCGGTGAGGCCTCGATGGCAACATCGTTCGCGGACGACCCAGAAGTTAACAAGGCGCTCACGCAGATTTGCGGTTAATTCCCCTGTCTGTAGAGACCAGAGGAGGCCAGTCGTATGATCGGGCGTAAAACCCAATATGATGAAACGTTTCTTACCAGCCGAGCTGTCTATCGCCAGGGAATCGCTGCGAAAGACGAGTTCGGTCCGGAAGACAACGCGATACCTGAAATTCGACTAGACGTTGCACTCGATCGTCAAATGATGCAGGCGTTTTATGACGGTCGGCGTCTGGCAGTTGGCGAGCGTATCCTGCAGTGTAGTTCAGCTGGCCGTGCGTATAACGGACACCTTGAGTTATATGTGTGGTTTGCGTTGCCTGCGAATGCCGGGGAGCAGGGAGAGTGTATCGATGGCGGTCCGGCATTAATAGACGGTGTGTTGGCCACAGACGACGGGCGATGCCAGGCGATTATTCGGGTGTGGGCCTGGGGTGGTCAGGATGATGTGGATCCCGTGACGGGCACGTTACCTGACGAGGATCATTTGGATACGACTTTGAGTTCGTCGTCATTGTCCTCGAATTTCGGGCGCTGGTGTCTCGTGCATGAGCAAAGCGTTTTAATCGATACGCTAATTGTATTGCGGGACCTTCCGGCTAACCGATACCGTGTAACTATCGACTTCTTGAGTGACGGGGCCGAAGTCGATTTACTTGAGCAACACTCCGAGTAGTGAATCATGGCCGATTGTACACCAGGCTCAGATTTTCCCACCGATAGCCGGCCCGATACGACTCCGAATATCGGGCCTGCTGATTTAGTACCGCCCGGTACGGCCGCTGAGGACCTAGCACGTTCCTCGTGTTCGGCTGCGCAGCAGGTTGTGAGTGTTATCCAGAACCAAAAGACGCGCCTGGCACTGGTTTTTGTGGATCAGAATGGCGTATCGATTGACATCAGTGCCGTGGTGACACCGCGGGTGCGCTTCGTCGTCAAAGACAGTGTGGCGAGCACCACTAAGGTACTGGACACCGATGGCGTCGTTACGGACGCTGTGGCGGGTACAGTGCGCGTAGCAGTTGCGTACCAGGACTTGAAACAGGCTGGGATATACCACTCACAAATTCTGTTGTATAACGCGGATGCTGAGCTATTGTTGTCAACAAGTTATTGGCTGGCAGTTGAGCCCGCCCTGGATTCGACGTCGTGGACGTCACCGGAGCCTATTACGCTTCCCGAAGTCAGATTGGTATTGCGTGATGCGTGCGCGGCTGAGAATTTGTTGCTACAGGATTTTGAGTTCAGTGACACGGAGATTGTAACGTGCATGCGGTTACCCGTATATAAGTTCAATGAGACGAACCAGCCACGCACACGCTATACTGGTAGGAATTTTCCGTATCATTGGCATTGGTTGCGCGCCACGTGTGCGTACCTGCTGGAGATTAAGGCCCGAGGGTATGCCCGGGATCAGCTTGCGTACTCAGCCGGCGGCGTGTCGGTTAATGACAAGGACAAGGCGTCGATATATCAGGGGCTGGCTAACGCGCTGCTTGCGGAGTGGGAACAATTTGTGGTCGACGAAAAGCTGCAGTTGAATATCGCGGGTGGCTTTGGTATGTTAGGATCAGGATATCGAAGGACAACCTATTCTAGTTATTAATAGTCTCAGGGTATTAGACAATGTCTGACGCAGCTGTGTTTACAAAGTTCGAGGTGTATACCAGGATTCGTGGCGGTACGATCGTCGCCTGGGAACTAAATCCATTATTCGCGACACAAACGCCGTTAACGTTCCGGATTCTGGTCTCACGCTCGGCAGCCGGTGATTTCATTCAGATCGGTTCGGTAGCGGACACGTTTGTGTTCGAGGACTCACGGCAGTGGATTTACGGCAAGAGCCCAAGTCTGCACTATCAAGTGCGTTTCGCACACGAGGGCGTGACCTACGCGTCGGCGGTTACGCAGGCAATTGGTAACCTGAATGCGCGTGATACCGCCATTATGCACGATATGATTCGACGCGAGGAGCTCAGGCAGCGTCTGACAGGCTACTGCGGATACCTGTATAAGCGTCGGGTGTGGGGTACACGCTGTACCGCGTGTGTTGACTATAACACGCATCAGATAACTAACGCCGCGTGCACCACGTGTTACGGCACAGGCTTTGTCGGTGGCTACTTTGATCCCGTTATGTACCACGTGGTGGATACTACGGCGCCGAAGGCGCGGCGTAAGCTCGTGGATCCCACGACGTCAATGACAGACAATAAGACACGGTATGTGCGGAGTCTCAAGTGCCCGTGGTTAGATACCCGTGATGTCTGGGTTGACTTTGATAGCGATAGGCGGTATGTTGTGCAGACAGTACAAGATTTGGAGTTTCGTGGGATTACATTCGTGTTTGATCCCGTGGAATTACGGCTGGCGCCGGCGACGGATATCGTGTATCAGTTACCGCGGCCAGAAGACTCATCGAGTTCAAGCTCATCAGGGAGTGCCTAGTGAATAAAAGAATAGGATCAGTTCTAGCTATTGTGGGTATGACGAGTTTGGTGACGGTTGCCTGGTACGCCGCAAAGGGTATTCGCGCGGGGAGCACTCGCGACGCCGTGTCGCCGTTGACGGCGGCCACTGCCGTAGATGTGATGGCGGCTGATACCCACGTGCCGGACACAGACGGTGCCGTGCCACGGGCTACGCCGCGTGCGCCTGCGTTTCGAACCCTAGAAGCTCACGATAGCATGGCACGCTTTCGCAGTAAGCTTAACTTCAACTTCGGTATCGCGGGGCGTGACTCGGACTTTTTGCGACACGATGGTACGGTGCTACCCACCGGGGACTTTAACTGGAATACCTGGGATTTGACGAATGCCGGTGACCTCAGTGCGGTGACTATGGCGGCGGGGTCGTATTCGTTTATATCCCAGCGAGATACTGGAATGTATGTGTCCCCCGCATTAGATTTTCGCTTTCAAGGTACAAATCGAATTCGTGTGGATTCCTTTGGTGTGTTGATACAGGGCTGGGCCACTAATTATCCAGATCTTGGCGCAATAGCAGATGACACTACGGGCTTACAGTGGATGCCTGGCAGCACGCTTGCAATTATGCTCGGTAAAGATCGATCGGCCATTTTTCGCCCGGGACGAATTCTTGATATGGTTGGCGGCATGGTTACAAACGCGCATTACTACGGAGACGGCAGTGGCCTTACCGGGCTGTTGGCGCTGGCTGGGTTCGTGATTGACACGAACGTTTATGGCGCGGGTGACACACCTAACCTGCAGGCGTATGCCGACGTTGTGTTCACAAACGTGGGTGGCACGAACTATGTAGGGCTATCCCGGACGCTAACGAATATGACGGTCATATACATGGGGACGTCGGGTATAACACAAACGAGTGTGAACGACTGGAATGACATGGCGTCTACGGGCACGCCGATTTACATAGAAGTCGATCCGGTCTGGAGCGCGGCCAGCAACCTGTATATGCAAACTGGTACGTTGTTCTCAACGTTTTCTACAGGTACACCCGTTTACGTCGAGACCGACCCCATTTGGGGCGCGGCAAGCAACTCGTATATGTTGACAGGTGACTTGTTCTCAACGTTTTCGACAGGTACACCCGTTTACGCCGAGAGCGATCCCATATGGAGTGCGGCATCGAATCTGT
>Ga0307928_10001499_pt1 | contig 17706 bp, 12 predicted proteins | sample AceLakmetagen232_FD_201815 | JGI IMG/M metagenome (GOLD analysis project Ga0307928, IMG submission 201815) | Saline water microbial communities from Ace Lake, Antarctica - #232 | ecosystem: Environmental > Aquatic > Non-marine Saline and Alkaline > Saline | place: Antarctica: Ace Lake... | reverse complement strand
ACGGTTCTAGGGCAGTTGCTTTCCACTGGCAGTACGGCTTCTGCTTCAAAGAATGGGATTCAGTGAATCGAGCCGACTGGGCTGAAGGTGAAGACATCCCACCATCCCCCAGTAAAGACCCGGTTAGCAGTTCTTTCTGAAAGCTTGAAAGGTCAGGTAGTCTCAGGCCATTACGGCCTGTTTTACCTAAAGCTGGGATCCCCCACTTACGCCTGTAGTAGTTGACATTGCGTTGGCTTGTTCCTAAACGGATAGCGATTTCAGATTCAGTCAGAAGTTCACTGAGGTACAACTGTTCAAGGACTTCCTGTGAAATTGGATTAGACATTCCACCCACCTTTTGACTTTCAGAGCACAATCATACGCTCAGAAAATCAGGTGGTCAACTATCGAGTGAAAGCAGATAGAAGAACTTGTCTAAAGACTAATTCGGGTACAAGGGGGGAAGTTTGGGGGTCACGACCGAAGCCGTAACCCCCTGAATTGATGGGGGAACTAGCGGGCGACAATCATCCGAACGAGGCCACGGGGGTTGTGACACCCAATGCCCAGGTTCTCGAAAATCGAGTACCCGATGGTGCGTGCTTTGGGGTCGTCGGCACTGAGAACCGTCAATTCGGTACGAACAGGAATTCGTCCAAAATACTCGGGTTCCGTACAGACGTACACGAACCCAGCGGGAACGAGACGACTGGTGATGATCTGTGCTCCCCAAAGGTTCCCCTGGATGCCTGTACGAAGCAGGACGGCCTGGGTTTCGGGGTCATAGATATCACGGCCCCACTTTCGCACGTCAGCATAGTCCACGGCATTCATGAAGATGCGGGCCACCCGCAGCGAATGTCGTTCGACCAATGCGAAGGCGTCTGCCATCACAGAAGGGGTCAGGGGGGCAGCGACGGGGATGTCGGGGTTGGTGCCACCGGCGATGCTGTCGAACCCGTTGACGGCCACGGCATCCATGACAGCGAAGACTCGTTCGTCTTCGATGGCTTGAATCTGTGACTTTGCCAGGTCCTGGGCTCGCTGAAGCATGTCGTACCGACGTTCCTTCAACTGCGTGATGGGGATTTCCGGGTTGGAAGCTGCCTCGAAGAGGGGGATAATCACTCGTCGGGACTTCTGTACCGACAGGATGTTCTCGCCTTCTTCACCGACGATATAGGCCGTCACGTCGGGGTCCTTGTCATAGACAGGCATGGCTCCGTCAGGAAGGTCATCAACCAGGAAGGTTTTGCGCCCCACACTGGCGTAATCACGCCGGGTCCGAAGGGGCTGAATCATGGAAGCGGCCAGCCGAGCTCGCCCGGAAGCGGTGCGCAGCATGGTGTTGATCATCTGTTGTCTTCGTGCATTTTCAGCAGCGTTCATAGTGGCCCCCCTAAATGCGAAGGTCTACGACAAGTTCGGGATGCGAAGCTTCCGGTGCGAACTTGACGATACCGATAACGGTGGCGTCTGCGTCAGCAAAGGAACCCTTCTGAACCTCGAAACTGTCATTGACCAGGTAGGTGAGGAAGCCGTTGACAGAGGCGTAAACCAACTGTCCAGGCTGCCAAGTCAGGTCGTCCCCAGCGACAATACCACCATCAGTGTACTGGGCTTCAGTCTCATAGAGACGAGTGCCGTAAGTACCGTTGGCGTGTACGTAGGGACCACGATTGGATGCAACACCGGGGGTGTTTTCGTAGTTGTGACCGACTGCGTCGTTGATAAACAACCCGAGAGGTCGAATCAACGGCAGGAAGGTCCCACCTGCGCCCGAGTCGGGCCCACCGATGTAGTTGTTCCCTTCGTCTGGGCGGGAGAACGCCACGCTTCCGCTGAGAACGCCGACTTTCGTCACGCTCGCAAGCATCGTCGCTTGGGTATTCGCCGCCAGACCTTCGGGAGGATTGGATTGGGTGAACGCATCTTCCGTCAGCTCACCGATGGTGTTGTGGATGCCCTTGTAGAGCTCCCGCAAATAGCTGTTGGATTCCGTCCATTCACCGCTGGCTTGTCCGTGCCAAGGCATAATAGAACCTCCAGTTCAATGCCACTAAAAAATCCCGAGAGTCAGCCGACCTTACTGTGGCCTAGTAAGGTCGGTTTTTCCCCACGGGGACAAAAAGCTACAGTTGCCCATTCACGTCAGGGTCTGATTTCCAGAGTCCTGACATTGCGTCGTCAGCCGAAGCCGAAGCGGTACGAACCCCACCCAAACGCTGAACACCTTCCTGGGAAGATGCCATCGTCGAATCGGGATTCAAGAGAACATTCGCTGCCTGTGCCGCTGCCAGGTCGGGGCTGTCAAACAACCCATCAACTCCCTGGCCGTCGTCGAAATCTTCCTGGCCCTGATACTGCTGTTGCTGTTGCATCATCTGGGACATCTGGTCTTCTTCCTGGGCAAGAGCGTCCAGAGGAAAGTCTTCCTGGCCCCCGATTTCATCCTGAACCATCTGGTCCAGACCGGAGTCTTCGTCGAGGATGATGTCCTGGTCCGATTGAACCGGAGACTGTTGCTGCTGCATAATCTGGGCACGAAGGTCCTGGGCTTTGGCTTCGGTTTCGGCAAGACGGTTTTCCAGGTCGATGGAACTCGTTTTAGGGCAAGCTGGGGTTCCACCCCGAGGACCAGTACCATCAGGAACGCCCCTCACTTTCCCAGCGTCCTTACTCTTGTCGTCGTCGTCCTTCTTGTCGTCCTTCTTGTCGTCCTTCTTGTCGTCCTTCTTGTCGTCCTTCTTGCCCTTGCCCTCTTCCTTCTCTTTCTTGGCGTCGATCTTTTCCTGGATGAAGTCAGGCATCTTGCCAGCATCTTTGGAGTCCTGGTCCTGGTCGTCCGAAGCTTCCTGGCTCTGGTCGTCCTGGTCCTGGTCGTCGCCGGCCTGCATACTCTTCCAAGCTTCCGACCGGTGCTGTTGCATCGAAGCGGAGAATTCCATCAGAGCCTTGTCGTCCACATCCATCATAGCAAAAGCAATGCGTTCAACGGCTTCTTCAGGAGCCGCATTCCCCAGGCACGCACTGACGATACGAGTTGCTTCCAGAGCCTTCCGGTTGAAGTACTCTGAGGCCACCCTACGATCTTCAGTTGAAGCCGTGGATCCCTTCTCGCCCCAGTTTGCACCAGGGAAAGTGTCTGAACGCATCTCAGGGAATCCTTCCAGCGGGGCGTCCATGTAGCCTTCGCCCGGGTCTTTCCAGCGTTCGTCAGTGTTGACATCTTCCTTAAATTCAGACGGCCCGCCGATCATATAATCAGCGACTGGTACTTCTGTGCTGCTGTCCCCCGGAATGGCGGGAGCGTCTGCCTTCCGATCCCATGTGCTTCGCTTTCGCATGACGAATCTCCTCCTAGTGTGTGTCGCCAAGGGAGAACAGCTTACCCTTCACTACGAACGACGCTGCTTCTGCCTTTGCCAATTTTCTGCCCAGATGGGCTTCACAAGCTGAAATGAATTCTGTTGGCCCACTGAAGTGCTTCGTACCACCAACGGCGGCGATAGCAATATACCCTTCATATGTGATTGGGTACTTTGGCTTCGTGGTTCCATACTTATCAACGAAGTGCGCCAGTCCAAGAATGTTTGGCCCACTGAAGTTCGATGCCCCTACTCCCTTCCAACCATCTGTTGCCAAAATCTGAAGCCCCCTATAGATGACATTCAGATTATCCTGAGAGAGGTCCGCTTTACCAAATCTACGGGCGAACACTTTGAAGTTGTCCTTTGACCCGTGGATGATACTCTGGTTGGTATCTTCAAGATTCTGTGGAACTGTTGGGGCGTCCTTGGGGAACATCTGGGACCGAGCTTTCTCTTTGGCTTTGTCCAATAGTTCGTTGGACAGTTCGTCTACCAGTTTATCTTTCTTCCCAGGGGTACTCGGGGCGTCACCCCCATTGTCCTTCTTGTCCCCACCGTCATCTGGCGTATCAAAGTCAAACGCCAGCTTACGGGCATTCTTAGGAAGCTGTATGACACTGGCTACTTTGGCGATTTGTTCTGGAGGAAGGCGGCGTACACCAACTTCGTAGGCCACTTGTATCTTCCTTGCCATTTCAGGATGGGTCGTAGAATCGACCTCTAGGATATTCCTGAGTACTGCCCCTACGAAAGCTGGGTCTCGTACCCAACTGGCCTCAATGAACTGGACACTATCAGGCTGACTGTGGTGACCACACAGTTCAGCGATACGACGACGATGACCTGAAGCATCAATGAAGCTGTCACCCTTACTGTACTTGATACAGGGACACAGGTCTGTATCGTCAACGGCTACGTTGCCACACTTGGTGCAAATCGTGAAGGCGACAATGCAACCCATGGACAAGGTCGTCAGGCGTTCAAATTCAATGTCTTGAATGAGCCTGGTGTGCTTTCGGTCGGTAGCAACCAGGATGTCGCAATACAGCGACCCCCCAACGTCACGAATGACTGCGTCAACCAGTTTGCCACGACTCAGTTCAGGAATCTGGATATGCTCAACGTAGTTCTCACCGCCGATGAATGTCTTGTAGACCGACGCCAGCAGTTTTCGCTCGAATCCATCGCTGTTATGGACGGCAATCCCACCAGCGATATAAGAGTGGTCCTCTTCCACATCAAAGTTGTAGACAAACCCTTCGTACTCTACAGGTTCCACCGATTCGAGCATTTGAAGGTGGGAGTCTTTGAAAAAACGAAGTTTCGGTACAGCCTGGACAGTACCCCTAATTTCTAGGTACTGGAGGTACTTGTCTTCATAGATCGTGTCCTGAACGATTTCGGAAATCCACCCAGCGCCGCACGAAACATCCCAACGATGAGACACCTTAGAAGCATCCGAAACCACTTGAATCTCATCATCAACCACTAGGCGCTTCCTACCAGAAGTTTTGCTATAGCACACCCGACTAGAAATGCCTAAACGAAGCAGCATAAACCAGACTTGGTTTGCCAGAGACTGGCTTGCAGTACACCCAGACAATCGAAAATCTGAAGCTGTATCAAATGCTGACCCATCACCTTCAAACCACCCACGGAGGATTTCCATTTGGATATCTTTCGGTGCTGTGAAAAGGTCAGGATGCAACGTCTTTGAGGTAGACCCACTGCCAAGAACCCAATGCGAAAAGAACTCCACGGCTTCTGGGCTACGATTCGTTGTGACGATGATTGCTTTTCCATCTTTCGCCTGAATCTGACAGTCGATCCCGAATTCTTGCTTCATTAAGTCAACGACTGTAGCTGCCAAGGTGTCAGTTTCATCTTCGTGGAAAGCCCAAATTGCCCCAGTACGTTCATTCTTTTCCACTTTACTAGCGGCGTACAGAACATAGTATCCTTCGGCAAGGAACAACCCAATTAAACGGGCCTTACCCAAAGTCAGGTCTACGCTTGTTTCACCCTGTGGAATTGGTGTCGTGGTAAAATCCCAATGATGTTTTAGATCGGCTACTTCAATGAAGTCCCCTGTCTTAGCAGCAAGAAGGGTTTCATTTGACACCCGAGTCTTCTGGTAACAAGCCGAAGAACAGTAGTACCTTGGCAAAAGGAAATTAATCGTGCGGTGGTTACGCACCACTGGGCCACCACAAGCAAAGCATGTTTCTGCTGGTCGATAAACGAATACAGGGTGCCCACCAGTGATGTAAAGACGCTGGTTGTTCCCACGATACTTCAATTCGTTGAGGTTCCCTGTTGCTGGGTGCTTAAATGTTTCCCGAACTCGACGAACTCTACCTAGATGCGTTAGCACCTGGTCATTAACTTTGACTTCTTCGACAGGTTTGACTGTCCCGTCAGCCATCGTAACCGGCGTGCCTGGAACCAAACAGTTGTTGTTGATAAAAGGCTGGCTGGCTTCAGTGACGAAGTATTCAGGATAGGTTCGATTGACTTCAAAGCCACTTTCAAGAACCTTCCCCAGTTGTTCGGAATTATCACCAGGCTCTACGTCTACAGAAGCTACGATAGTGCAATGAGTGAGGAGCCACTTGGCTGGGTCATATTCTGACGTGACCTTGCGGGACGCTACCCGTGTCATGCCCTTTTCTGCTAAAGACATGGCAACCACCAGGTTCCATTCATCGTCCTTCCGGATAATGTTCTGAACTAAGGCATTCGCTGTCTTCAGAAAGGCCATCTATCTACCCCACACGTCGTCTGAAATTACTTCGCAGCCTACCAGGTACTTTTTGTCCCCGTTCAGGGACGCAGCGGCCTGATGAAGGGCTCTTGCTTCTACAGCGGCCCTGTAGGTATCAATGTTCCTCAATTCACTGTCTTCGAGCCGGTCAGCCATTTCCAGGGCTCGCTGTTCGGCTGTGTCTTTAAGGTCGGTGTCGAGTTTCCCTGGCAAAGCGATGCCTTCGTCCAGCACGTCTACCACCACCCCAGCCATATCGTCATTGGGTCGCACACTGGCTTCAACGACAACCTGTTCTATTTCAGATTCAGGTGTCCACAGGTCTGAAGGATCAATCAAGAACAGACACTTAGGACAACCGTGAAGCTTAGTCTGCTTCCGGTAGCGTAGTTTCACCATAGGGGTGCCACAACGGGGACAGATGTACTGCTTTGAATCCTGCTCAGACTGATTCGGTCGGTACATCCGTCCTGGAGAATGCCAGTACAACCCAAACTTCGGGATTGTATCGTAGGCACAGTCCACAGCGGCTAAAACTTCTTTCTCTGAAAAACTAGATTCCCGATTCAAAGCCACGACGGCTTCTGAACGATTCTTACGGTGGAAACGATACTTTGAAGCCTGGGCCAGTAGGTAGTACCCTCGCTGGGTTACATAAGTATTCGCCAGAGCCGCTGACACACCCTTTGAGGTTCCGTCCTGCCCCCTAGAGCGGCTTATACCCCAGGAAGGTGCTGACGTATCTTTGGCCGGAGCAATGGTTTCTACATTAAGGGCAGCCCGCACGACTTCATCCATAGAGCATTGCTCATTGCCCCACGGGAATTCAACATCAATCACGCCCATCCCTCGAAAGACAGTTGTAACGATGCCAGCTATATTGATTGGGTCAACAGTAATCGGGTTGATTTTGTAAACCAGGTCGCCACGCTTGAAGTCAACAGACCTGTCACGAATGTCATTTAGGATGCCGGCTCTTTTAGGGATGTTCAAAGCTAATCTCCCCAAGCTTTAGGGGATCACCTTGGATCACCCCCATACACTTCTGAGGGAACTATAAACAGAATAACGGTGAGTGTGAGGAAAAGTTCCTCAGTTCATTGATTCAAACTGAAGTGGTGCGGCTGGAGTTGGCTTAGACGAAAGGGTTGCCTTCTCGCCAATCACTTGCACTCCCGAACACATCAGACAGTTCTGTCGAAGTATCCGTATTGAATTCCTTCATATACGGTTCATCCGGCTGAATCAAGATGGGTTCCTGCGGGTTGTCCATGTCATCCAGGAATGTTTCACCAGGCTCGGACTCAAGGATTTCGGCCTTTCGAGTTTCCAATGACTGGGTTCCAAAGACCCCGGTCTCGATGACGTCGGATACTTTGTCCAACCCAGCGACAACCTGTGCCACTTGACCAGCGGTTAGGCCGAAGAACTTTGGGTTCTTTTCGACATTGCTTGCCAGCCGGTCCAGGTATCCGAGAATACTGTTGGCACCTTGTGTTGCAATCTTCTTCATGGTCGAACCTCCTTCAGGGATTCATCAATAGCTGAAAAAACGTCAGACACTAACTTCCCATAAAGGAAGCCATGTTTCAATCCTTCCTTCGACTGTCCTTTCTTCAAGGTAATCGAAGACCCGTCGCACAGTAGGTCACGTATAAACGAATCAACACGAAGGGCGATTCGAGTGGAATCCAAATTCAATTCAACTGGGCCGGGGTCGTTTACAGCCAAAAGATTCCGAACTTGCTGGAAACGGGCGTTTGTTGCATTTCGTTCAATGACCTCCTGAAGTACTGACCCCTGGACTTCATCTTCCTGGTCGTCTTCCTCTTCAGAACTATCCGTGTTCGCAGCAGACAAGGCCGCAGCGATGCTGTTTAGCTTGTAGGCCGTGTCAGGGTGTGTGCGAACCATCTTGCCAGCCGTAGCTGTAATGAAGGCCACAACAGATTCCCCAGTCCATTCAATGTCCATCACACCTGCCAGAAGGCGGTCATAGGTTCTCGCTGGTATCGGTGCCATGTTCCGGTCACGTTCCCAGGTACCGATAGCTTGGTCGAGGGCGTACCTGTAGGCACTGTCTTCAACCCACCCGTCTCCAGGGGGCATCAGTTCTTTTGCAAGCTTCACCAAGGCTTCCTCAGACTCCCGAGTCAGGTTCCTTACGTCCATAGATGGATTCCCACCACGAAGTGATTCAGTCGTGGGGTCATCAGCCTGAATAGGACCAGGGGGGCCATTCTGCCTAGAGGTTACATTGTTCAAAGTTTCACCCCGCTTCTTCTTCTTCGGTTTCTTTTTTCGCTTCGGTTTCTTCTTCTTTTTCTTCGGTTTTGGTTTTGGCTTCTGGTCCTTCCGCAAGTTTTCTACTTCACGGGTTTTCTTGTCCAGCTTGTTCCGCAATTCATCCGAAGTATCGTCTGAGGGCTCACCAGGTACCATCCGTTCAGGCGTCTTCCCTTCCCGGTCGTCCTTGGCCCGCTCCTGTTGCACATCTTCGTCAGGGATATCAGCGTCAGGATGTAGGCTCTTCATCACCCTACGAAGCAATTCTTTATTAGAGGGGTCACCCAGTTCGGCACTGTAATGGTCAGCTAGGTCCTGGTAGACTTCATCGTGAAGGCTAAGTAGCTGGGGAACAGCTTTGATTTGGTCATCGTACCAGTTCTTGATTTCGTCATTTGATTCAAGCAACATTTCCCAGACAGCATCCGGGTCGTTATCTATCTGGTCTGCCTTGTTCTTGATTTCCCCAGTCTTCGCCCCAATCAGTTGGGAGTAGTAGTGTTTCTTCTCTGCTTCTGATGATGCTGACTTCGCTTTCTCTAAGACACCATCATAGTCATAGTTACTGCCTTCAGAAGTGGCCTTGAAGGCTTGTTCAGCCATATTGCCCATATGTGTTTCCATCTGGGCGCCATCAAACTGGGAAAGGTCTGCCGGAGGGTCTTGTGGCCCAGTAGATGATTTACTGGAGCCCCCCAGGTCTTCTTTCTTGGTGTACCCTTCCTCAGTCCAGGTTTCTGCCGACTCCTTTGAATCGAAGTACTGGGTCTCCCCATCACTTCGTGTCGCTTTCCATCTACCGTTGTCTGTTTGTTTTATCCCTGCCGCCGAGAAGTACCTTGTAGCGACTCTAGCCGCAATAGAAGCGGTGGTGTCAGGATCCTTCGTGTCAGTGTCTGGGTCTTTCTCTTTGACACGTTCCCGACGCAAATCCATTCTAGGAGGTTTCTTCTTAGGTGACGGGCGAACCAGGCGTTCAGCCTGGTCATCTTCACGTTCTGCTGGTGTTTTAGTACCTACACGGTTCATAGCTAACCTCTGTGAACCCTGTTCTATAAACGAAAAACAACAGGACAGACTTTACCCGCCAAAGCGGTCAGCTTCCTCTTTCTTCTTGACCTGGAGGTCTAGGTAGGTAGCGATACGTTCCCCGACATCCGTGTTCTCAGCCATCCACCGCCCGACTTCGGAGTTCACAGACCGTAGAATCTCGTTGAAGGACGAATCATTGAGGGTGAAAACATCCTTCTCCAATTCTTCCAGAGCAGCGTCAGCATCAACATTCAAGAGTTCAAGCATGAACCGGACTGGCATAGACCCTTTCTGGTAGAGGTTGTAGAAAGCGTCATAGGTTTCGGCATTGTCCCGAATGGCCAATCTGGTGAAGGACAACGATGGGTAGATAGCAATATCATCCCCATCTATGTCCCGGATGATGAACCCCTTCTTCCGAGCGACAGGTTCAAATAGCATTTTCTCGACGTAGTGCTGGATTCGGTCTCGGAACAACATGTACCTGGTGTTAATGATTTCAACGCTGATACGGTCACCGCTGTAAACACCTTCACCAGTTAGCATCGTTTCAGTCACACCGTACCCAGCATAAATCTCACGGTTACCGGTTTCATGTTCTCTATCCAGGTCAAGAAGTCGGTCCCGGGCTCCAATATCTTCCCAATGAACTTCATAGTTGGTCACGATGGAAAAATCAGGGTCCATCAAAGCCAGGTCTACTTGTTCACGAAGGTTCTCTACATCGGCTTCATCCAGGTCTTCAGCCCAGACCAGTCGCTTAGGTGTCATCGCTCGACTGGCAATCGAAGTCTGAGCTTGTCGGAGCTTGTCCTGGTACGTCAGGGTTCGTTCCAATCTTTCCATTCGGGGGATGACCCCAGCACGGTAGGTGTGCTTCCTTCTATAGACCTGGTGGACAAAGGATCCCTTCTCGGGGTTTGTCCCCAGGGGGATGTTTCTACCTTCTGATACATGCAGGAGCACTTCGTCTGGGATGTCCTTCACCTGTTCTTCAGCGTCAGGGTCCCTAGCCATCGCCCGATTTATCAGTTCCTTCGTCATTTCGTCGGGAATTAGATAGACCTTCTTACGCTTCGAGAACTGGAAGACTTCTTCCTGAACGCTTTCAGGGGGGAGGATAATGATTTGGTCCCAACCACGGTACTTCTTCGTGAAGTGACCTTGCCAGGCTTTCTTCCCGGCTGCCGTCAGCTTCTTGCTGGTTCTAGTGGTGCCATCCGGCATCAACGACCCAACGTCTTCGGATTCAAAGTTCTCAATGCCAAGACCTGGGGTATCGCTGTCTTCAGCAAAGACCCAGGCTTCATCGTGAAGGTTGTACTCAAACGAAATGTCCACCAGAACCTGGAAGAGGTTCAAGCGTTCTGTGAGCTTCCTAAAGAATCGGTACGACCGCTTGCAGAGGCGGTTATAATGGGCAACCGTTTCCTTACTGAGCTTCCCATCCTCGGCACGCTGTTCAGCCGCTTCAGGGGTATCCTCTTGCCCGTCAGCTAGTGACGGGTACATGTCAATCGCCCCACTAGGAATCTTTGGTTTAGCCAGGCGTAGCTTGGACAACGGAAGTTCAGTGTGGAGGTCTACAGCCTGCCCAATATAGGGGTGTGTTCTGTACCAGAACTTCTGTCGTTCCAGCCGCTCGAAGCGAGACTGCGGAAGCTCCATGAAGTCTGTGGACATATACGGGGAATAGAAGTTCGTGCCGAACCCCATCTGGGTTCCCATTCCACCCAAACCGTAGGCACCGGCACCCATCGAAGCTAGGGCCACCCGTTTCGACTTATCAAGGTTAGCGTTGCCCTTGGTAGCTACTGCTTTTCCAGTCTTTTTCTTTGTAGCCACTAGTCACCCTCAAATTCTGGGGATTCTTCAGCCATCTTCGTTAGTTCGGTTAGAACTTCTTCTTCAACATCCTCTTCAACAACAACTGCTTTGGAAGCTTCGGTTCCAGCTTCAGCTTCAGCTAGTTCACGTTGTCGTCTTCGGTTTTCAAGGATCATCTGAGCAGCTTCACGAATCTGTTTTTCCCGCTTCTCATCTTCTTTTCGACGGTCTTCATCACGGCGGTAAGCGAGGTCAATGCTGACAAGATGGTCTAAGCCCCGCAAAGACGCACCAATGACCCGACGGGAAGCACGGGCATTGGATTGCGTCAAGCGGTTCTTTTGTTGGGTAGAGACTCGTTCTAGTTGTTCAGCGATGCCAAGTAACTTCTTGAAGCCCACCCGAATATCGGTTACACCCTTCTTGAAATCACTGACAAGCTGTTCGGCTGTTCTATTGTCCATTGGTAAACTACCTCCGGCACATACTACACAGCCAACCACCAGAGGTCTACGATGCAGCGTGCTCGATGTCTTTGACCACACGGCTCAAACCGTTGATGCTGTCACGGAAGAAAGGTTCGGTGACAGTCTCGACCATCTTCCGAATCCAATCGGCGGCGGCGGAACTCATTGTTCGCAGGCCACGAAGAACCTTCTGGAGGAAGTCCCAACTTCCGTACTTGTTCTGGTAGGCTTCAATCGCCATCGACGCCTGAAGGTGTCTGTTTGCGGAGAAAGGAACCTGTACAACTCCAGAACTTTCGTCACTGAAGGACAGTTTGACCTGAGCGAGCTTGACCTCGAAGGGGGCCTTCTTGCGCTTGTCTTCTTCGTCGTATTCGTCCCACGCCTGCACTTTCTGGTAACCCTTGACCAACGTCTTCATCGTCGCTTCGGATTCATCCAGAATCTTTTTCATGGCCGGTTCGGCTTCGACCATTGCAGCAACCACACGCTTGTAGTAGCTGATGTCCATCTTTTCGACGGCGGCAACATCACGGACGCTCACGACCACGTCTTCCAGATGAAGAACTTGTTCACCGAGCTTCTTCATCCAGGTTTGGAATCGACCAGACATCCCGAGCTTCTTTCCAGCATCAGCAAATGGCTTGAGTTGTTTTTTCAAGTCATCAAGCTGCCGCTGGGCGTCGATAGACGCTTTCATGGTGTCGTTAACGAGCTTCGTGTACTCGCTGTCAGTCATCCCTTTCCCTGGTTCGTCATTCTTCTTTGCCGCAGTCGTCGGGTTGTCCACGACGCTGAGCCCTACCAATGTCTTCATAGATGCCTCCCGCTTTGTCAAATGTGACCGTACCACTTGCTTTAGACAGTACAGTGCTTCGTCATTTCCTTGAACGATATCTTCCCAAGTCCACTGACTTCCAAAGGTATCCAGTATGGCTTCGATGTCCCCCGGTTTCAATTCAGGGAGCCCCGCCTTCTTTGCTATGTTCTCAATGAACCGTTTCGCAAACATCGTCTACCTTTCAATCACAGATACGATGCCATAAACAAACTACTACCTACGCCGCATCCTGCTTGCAATCCCAAGGGCAGACCCCCGTTGTGGGGCCATCCCTGTTTGACGGGCCTTCCGTATCTTCTGAGTGAGGGAATCCACCTTAGTCCTCGGGTGGCCAAAGACCGAAGACTTGGTAGCGTCTGATGCAAACTTCGTGTCCCTCAGTCGTTCTGTTGACAACCAGATTGACCTCACTAATGAATCTGCCCGGTCGTCGTGCATCCCAACAATTTTCGGGGCGTGAACAACAACGATGTTCCGGCTGGTCTGTTCTGCTTCCAGGGTACAAATCTCTTCGACCAAATAAGAATCTGAACTCCCTTTCTTGCCCTCAAACTCAGCCAGTTCGATTCTACTATCAAACAGCATCATCTTTGTATTCTGGAACATCGACGATGCTAGAGCCGTCAGTATTCGCTGAGCCTCAAACTGGTTCAATCCCCTACGACGCAACGACTGTTCCAGCGGAATCCCGTTCCACTGGTCGAGAACCCCTTTTCGGATAATGAAGCGCTTACTAAGTTGGTAGATCCATTCAGCGATATCTTCTAGTTCAAGGCGGTCCTTATCCAACGCCCAGTCATGTTTGAATAGGTCTCGTACCCCTGGAGGAAGGGGCTGACCAGCGTACACACATTCGTGGTAGTCAACTACAATGCTAGTTCCGTTACCTGAAGGCCGTGACAGAGTGATAGCTGACCCATCAGTTACCAGCCCTAGATCCACCCCACAGTCGTAGGAAACCTTTGGCCCCTTAGACCGCTTCAAAGGCTTCCTACCTTCTACCACGCACTTCTGAACTTCTTCCTTACGTTCAATCCACCCACGGATTCGGTCAGCAAAGTTCGCCCCGAACTCGACCATGAATACTTCAGGGTCTTCGTGGTACTTCGTCCGAAGGTACTGGGATGGAATCGTAGGATTCATTTCAGCCGAAGGAGCTTGAATGACTAGGATATCCCCGGCACCTTCCCCACCCTGAAACCCAAGGTAGTACAGTTCAAAGAACTTACCGTCCCGCATCCCAGGAGAAGAAATAGCCAGAACACGACCATCAGTTGTTTCCTTCAGCTTCTTCGTGGAATCTTCGGGGTCCTTCGGTGTGAAGGATGCTGCTGATGGTGTTACAGCTTCCCAGACTGACTTACTCGACGCCCGCTTGCTGGAATCCTGGAAGTGTGCAAATTCATCAAGAATGATGACGATGTTACCAGGACCACGAAGCCCCTTAGCCACACAGCTACGGAAACCAACCTTAATGGAAGCTGGCCCCTTAGTGTCGTCATACCGTCCATAGTCGTCAATGTCCTTGGCCGTCTGAAGGGTTACGACTGACTGTGTGTGCCTAGCTAGATAGTCGGTAAAGTACCCAACCGACTTGAAATGTGTTTGCACAGACGAAAAGAGGATCCCAGCCTGTTCCTTATCAGTAGCCACCGTGATGACCTGAAAGGGGTTACCCCGAGCCAAACCGTAGTACAGGTACGGGTCTGCGATGTGGAGGATGCGGTAGGTCTCATACGACGCCACCGTAGAGGAGAGGAACGTATTGTGGTTGACGACCCCCCCAGCCACGAATGATGGTTCAGCATCATCTGGCATTGACAAGTCGGCAACTTCAGCTAGTTCAATCTGCCTGTCTGTAACTTCTACCCAGAAGTAATCCTGGTCAGCCAATTCCCGAAGATGGTCTGTCTCTGGGAACCCCTGAAGCTCTGGTTGGGCTAAGATTCGTTCCAATCTGGAATATGTGAGGTCATTCCGGCTCTGGTCTTTAACAACTGGGCCAAAAACCCTTCTCACCTTAGATTTCACTTTGTCAGTTGAAATCATCTGACCAGTCTTCTGGTCCTGCTTCCTTGTATCTGGGATTCGATTCAAAAGACGACGGCACCAGTCTCGTTGAAAGGGAATGCTCTCGGCGGTTCCACCTTCCTTCGACTTACGGCACGACACTTCCAACTGGCTCTGCTTTTTCTGAGACCGGAAACCGATCAAATCAAGGAACAACTGCTTACTACGAAGCCCCTGAAGTGTCAGCGTGTAGTAGTTTCGTTCGTACTTTTTATTCCACTTGGGGCGAATCCCAGACACAATCCCGAGATTCAAGAGTAGAGCCTGGACCTGACGGACTAGAAGTCTTGATGAACTGGTCAGAGTCACTTTCTTCTGGCCTTCGACACACCCATCAGCTTCAAACAATGACCGTATGAACCAGCAGACAACCTTCTGAGGAGACTGCATCACTACCCAAGGAACCTGCTTCGTTTCATTGGTCGCTACCAGACTAAACCCGCACCAATCTAAGAAGTGGCGAACGGGCTTCGACGCTAGGTAAACACAACCGGTGTTTTCACGACGCTTATCTTTCCTGACACTGTACCGCCTGAATAGCCGGGTGAAAAGTTCTCGGAGGTCTTCCCAGGTTTCGTGGTGGTCTACAGCAACTTCGACACGGTTGTCGTAGTTCCATAGCCCGTCACCTACTAGATACCCCAAAAGAGTTGTCCAATCTTCATCCAGCACTGAGGGAACATCAAACAACTTTGCCGACGCCCCCCACTTAGGGGGACTGTAAGCTAGGAGGTCAACTTCATCCCCCCAGACCCCAGCACCACGATGGATAGCGACGTAGTCCCCTGGTTCAAGGTCTACTACCTTTTTCCACCCAGGAACCCCGTCAGATTGCATTGCTACAACCTGGTGCCTATCAGCACTACCTGTCACTTCTAATCCGAGCTTTGTCTGAAGAACGACAGTCTCTTTCAAGCCGCCGTCATAGTAATAGGCTGGTTCGACTAATCCACTAGGTTGAACCACCTGGAACGGGTCAGTAATGTACTGAACTTCAGCCCCTGTTCCCTGGTCTAAATCAGCGACTGCAACCAGACCCTTTGACGTGGGAATCAAGGTATCTGTTCGGACACACTTCCCGCCTCGCCGGCCGCACGGAAGAATCAAGGTACGGCGGTCGTGGTCTTGTTCCTTGATATTGCATCGGCCTTCTTCAAACAGGTAAGTCAGGTATTCTTTTTCAGTCAGTCGGTAGATGATGTTTTCATTGAAGATGTCTGGAACGCACACGTTCTTGTCAGTATCATTCAAAGGTAGGTTATAGAACATCTTCAGGATAAACCGCTGTACTGGGTACAACCGTAACCCCAACCCCCAGGGCTGTTCTACATACTCAATGATGTTCGGGATATCGAGGTCGCCTGCCCTCACAGTCATCCTGGCATTTCGCCTGACAATGTCTGAAAGGTCTTGTGACATTAGCTCAGTGCCTTCATCTTGTATTCGGCGTCCGCTTCCCAACCTTCCATAGCTTCAGCGAACCTAGTCATCACATCGCCAATCTGGGGGCTGGATATACTGGACGACACCATTGCCTCTTTGAACTTTTCAAGGAGCATTTCAAAGAGTAGCTGAAAGGCTCGGCCCTTTACGTCAATGACCTTCGACGCCATTTCGGAACGCCGCCGAAGCCACATTGACCCCAAAGTCTCCAGGGCCTTGATTCGTTTTGAGATGATGTCGATGCTCATTTCCCCATTCAGTTCAAGCTGTTCTTCCTCGTAACGAAGCTTTGCTTGTTCCATAGAGATTTCACGCATCAACCAGTCCATGAAGTCGTCCGATACTGGACTGTTCATGGCTTCCCGGATGACAGGGTCCTTCAGAATCTTCCGTTTCTTTTGGTCAAGACGCTTTCTGGGGTCATCCGACCCTGGGAGCGGGATCACTTTACTATTCGACATACCGACCTCCTACAGGACGAATTCGTCTCCAAGAATCATACTAGCGTCTTGAAGGTCTTCGAGTGGGGCTTCGGTTCCCTGGGAATCGGTGGGGATATCAATAGCTGCGGGGCGAAGGTCAAAATCATCCTTGTAAGCCGGGGCCTCTGAGGAAGCCACCCGCCGATTCAGAACCATCTTCTGGGCCTGGACCTTACCACCGAAGGCTTCATAGTCTACCGACGACACCAACTTCGTTCGGAACAAACGACAGGTACTGGCCAAACAATTCGAGCAAGTACCACAAGCGGTCTTACGGATACCCACTGGGGTAGATGCTGTCTTGACTCTACGGTCACGGTGGTACTGAACCGCCCCTTCTTTACAGTTCGGATATGCGTCCAGGTCAATGTAGTAGTACCCAGCGAGCCCCTGTTCTGCCAGGACAGGTCGTAATGCTTCTTTGGAAGCTGCGACCCGACTTCTCCCAAACTTCTTCAAGACGGCCCGCTTCAGGAGTTCCCCGTACAGACCTTCATTCATCAACTTCTTCGTGAAGGCCACGACTGGACCATGCCCCTGCTTCCGCACTTCAATCTTGTCAGCTTCCCCAGGAAGAATGAGGTCGGCGGCTGGACGATGTGATGCTTGTACCCCTTCAATAGTTGTGCGGCCCAACTGTGGGGCATTCTTCATAGCGATGCCAGCCAACTTCTTGACCCCGTGTTTTCTGAGACCAGCTTCGATTGCTTCTGGGGAGAACCCACGAGATTGCAGGTAGGAAGTGGCAATCAGACGAAGGGGAAGGCCCTGTGGGGACGCTGCCTTTCCGACAGGACGAATGACTGGGGCGGGGGGCTTCACGTCCTGAAGGCTGGCTAGAGCGTCCTCAAACGATACATCTGAGCCAAAGTACCGTTGTACTGGTTTGCCATCAAGCTTCGGGTCAACAGATGCGGCTCGCTGTTGGGACACAAAGTACGACTTCAAAGTTTCCTTGATGTCGCTCCCCGTCTTCAACCCAAATCGCTGGAGGAGTTCTTCGGTATAGGGGACTTCCAGAACCACTTGCTTGTAAAACTGAGCCAGAGCATCATTCGTTGCCCACTGTCTTTTTCCAGAGATTACAAACGGGGCTTTCAGAATCTGGACTTCAGCCGGCACTTTCGACCCATGGCCAAAA
>Ga0307928_10001498_pt1 | contig 17712 bp, 28 predicted proteins | sample AceLakmetagen232_FD_201815 | JGI IMG/M metagenome (GOLD analysis project Ga0307928, IMG submission 201815) | Saline water microbial communities from Ace Lake, Antarctica - #232 | ecosystem: Environmental > Aquatic > Non-marine Saline and Alkaline > Saline | place: Antarctica: Ace Lake... | reverse complement strand
TAAAATGGCAGAACTCAAATTCAAAGTATTAGGCGACTTATCACAACTCAGACGTGACATCAAGAAGATGTTGAATGAGAAGTTCAAAGTAAACGTCTCAGGCGGTGGCGGAAGCTCAGGCGGTGGCGGAAGCGCTGGCGCTAAGAAAGGCAACGGACTTCTAGGTACTATCATCAAGAAGCTTGGACCTCTCGCTATACTTATGTCGCTTAAACCAATACAAGACATACTAGCTATCATGGCCAACTTCATAATCTATGGTATCATAACTATATGGAAGTTACTTAAGGGTGTAGGTGTGTTGATTTGGGAAGGACTCAAGACTGTCTGGGAAACATTAAAGGTCGGCTGGGAATGGTTGAAGGTTGGCTGGGCTTGGATTACTGAGAAGTTACAATTAGTTAAGGACACACTTGTTGAATGGTTAGGGATAGCAGTTGCTTTCTTAAGAGAATTACCAGGAAGGATATGGGCTTTCCTTAAAGAGCTACCAGGTAAGATATGGGAGTTCGTCAAAGGACTAGCGTTGATTATTTGGGACTACTTAAAAATAGGTTTCACTTGGGTTAAAGATAAATTAGCTGGTGTGTGGGAAAGGTTGAAAGAAGGTTTTAACCGAGTAGTTGAATGGGTTACTAAGCTATGGACTACATTCAAAGAAAAATTAGTTAACTTATGGGAGAGCATCAAAGGATTACCAGGCCTCATTTGGGATAAGATTCAACAAGGATTCGCTTGGATTAAGGATAAGGTTCAAAACGCATGGGACGCAATCAAAGAATTGCCAGGTCAAATATGGGATAAGATGAAAGGACTAGCAGCAGATATAAGTGGTCGAATTAGTGATGCCATTGGAAAACTAAAGTTTTGGAAAAATAGTGATTCAGTTGATGACGCTATCATTAAACCAGACGGGTCAGTTATCAAAACAAACCCTAATGATTACATCATAGCAACACAGAACCCAGGCAGTCTAGGTGGAGGACAAACAGTAAACAACTTTTACGGTGTCACCCCACAACAAATGATTGACTTCTTGAAAAAAGATATGGGTATGAGTTCAACACAGAAGACGAGGTTTTAAACATGGCGGCACCAAACGAAGTAACACTCACAAATCATACAAGCAATAAGGCTATATTTTTCAGGTGTGTAGCTCCTGTCAAAGTTAAGAGAGCTCAACCTGCTATGCCGATACCGTTGATAGGAACATCTCCTACTAATACCTTCTTGTTCAGGTTTCAAGGTCAGAGTGAGACTATAAGTTTCACATTCGCAATCTTTGATGACGACGTAGACGTGGCTAACGGCACACATACAGCAACAATTAAGACGGTACAAGAACAAATAGATTACTTGAAGACACACATTTACACGTCAGCTTATAGTGACTACTGGGAGATATATCAAGCAAGGTACTATCCAGACACAACTAACTGTGTTATTACAGACCTAGAGTTTGACAATCAAGCAGGCGGAGTAAACATAGTAACAGGTAGCATCACATTAATGATAGGACGAATAGGGGCAGTATAAATGGCAGTTGAACGAATAAGAGCATTCAGAGGAGCAACAGAACTTAGCTACTCAGGACTAACATTAACTAAGTCAAACGAGATAATGGTTAATCGTGTAGCGTTCAGCATGGAGGCAGAAGCTAGTACTGGCATAGGAACACTTATCAATTTCACAAAAGAAAATGGTAGTACAAGCATGTTCACCGCTAAGCTGTTTAATAGAAAGAAAGAAATCTTGTGGGAAATGCTAGGTTACAGCAACGGTTGGGAACTTCACAATATTAGAGTTGAAGCAACATGGACTAGTAAGAGCCCTGAATACATAGTAGCTGACATAGTAGATAACTACACTACGAACCTCACATTCGCTAGTACCGCGGTCAGCGGTATAACACTTGAAAACTATGAAGGAAAAGGACAATACGCCATCGACATAATCAACGACATGCTAGATGTATTACAATGGCAGATGAGGGTTGACGAAAGCGACAACGTATATTTTGAGCCAGGCGGATACATAGATGATGGAAGGGTTTTGACTAATGGTACAAACTTCCAAATAACTAATTGGGAGACTGACGGAACACAAATAGTTAATCATGTAAAGATTATTGGTGGATTCATTAGTAAGTTATTTGAAGAAACTGCGTCAACTACTGGTACAGTATTCACCTTAGCTCACAAACCAACTGGTAACGTGAGAATCAAAGTGTCAGGTACATTAATAGAGCCAGATGTAACAGGAACCTTGTACACAGTTGATGCTGAAACTAAGACGGTCACATTCGCAACATCAAGGATTAACCCATCTTTCGAGTACGAGATTAACCAACCAGTAGTCATTGAAGACCAAGATGAAGACAGCATCAATGCTTACGGTATGGAGATATTCAAAGAGGTGCCTGCTCCACACATGAACACATTCACAGATGCGAGGAAGTATGCTCGTTCGTTCTTAGGATTATATAGTACAGAATTAGTATACGCAGAGGGAGAAATACCTTATTTAGATTTTGATATACAAGTAGGGGAAATAGTCAATGTAGTAGATAATGTTAGGGGCGAGTCAGAACAACTGGTCATTAACAAGATAGTTTACAAAGCAGATGAAGGAACAACCGTTCTTCACATGGGACCAAGAAGTCTTGATTTCGTTGATTGGCAAAGGGAAGTGGAAACACGTATTAAAAAACTTGAACGAAGAATTAATAACGAGGACGAAATAGCTATTAGTCGTTTGTTTAAGCATGGATTAAAAATATCTTTTACGCCAATAGTTAAGGAGTGGCGTTACAAAAGCCCTGTTGATAGTTTTATCCTTGGACACCCGACACTTGGTTACTTGAGGCCTGACTTAAACTATGAAGCTGATTGTAGCGACAATGGCGTGTACGGCACTTGGAACGGAACAAGTATAGCAGGGTCACAATACAGTATTAGTGGTTACAGACTAAGCTGTGGGGTGTTTAACGGCACAGACAATTACATTCAAGCATCAGCAAGCGCTGGTTCAGCACAATCAATCAGCTTCCATATCAACAGCACCTCAAACACTCAAAAGATAATTAGGCTGAGTTCGACAGCATACATCGAGGTTAGTGCTGGAGGAGATATTCACACCACTGGTTTATCAGGAGTAACAACTTACGTTGACAATGTAGAAGACCAAACGATAGGGACTGGGTCTTGGAAGACGGTCCAGATAAACTTTACCGCTCACACATGTTCAGACTTAGAAATAGGAAGAGCATCAACATACTTTGCAGGGTCGATAGATGAAGTAATGCTATACGACACAGCATTAGCATCTGCTGATAGAGTTAACATCATAAACAAGTATGCAGAAGAAACAACCCTACTAGCAAAATGTTTAGTATGGTATTCAATGGACAACCCAAGACTAGGAGACAGGTTCGGGGCATACGTAGACATAACATGAGGTAAAACAATGGGAATCACAAGTGTCATGCACGCAAAAATAATCAGTGAAGTAAAAGACGTTATAGAAGAATTATTCTTATACGGTGCAATAGGCACTGATAACACAGCGTTCAGTATAGCAGATACAACTCTAGGAGCAGAAGTATTCAGAGATACAGTTGACGAAGTTGACAAGAGCGTCACTGAAACAATAGTTGTAAGCCTAAGAGTGTTAACAACCGAGGCAAACGGCGACGACATAGTAGAAGCAGGATTCTTAGATGCAGCTTCAGCTGGCAACTTATGGACAAGGAACATTATTAACGAGATAGCTAAGACTAGTGACAAACAACTATACCTAGACGTTCAAATAACAGTAGAGACGGAGGAGGTATAAGAAAAATGGTCGATAATTCATTCCAATCAATAATTGATGAGTTGCAACGTATTCATGACGAGTACCCTGACTTAAGGTTCGGTATAGTAATGCAAAACTCTACTGACGAGAAGAAAAGGGCTAATAATTCAAACCTTAATAACATGAGCAGCAAGCTAATACTCACATCACTAAAGAATTTTAATTCGAACACTAAGAGGCGTCGTGACAAGACGACGAAGGAGGACAAAAATGACATTGAAAAAATTCACTAACGGGGAAGTATTAGAGGATACAGAATTAAACAATAACTATGGTGAAGCATTAAGTCTGTCATTGAACAACCATGTTAGAGAGTTAATAATTAACGCTGGTGTTTATAGCGCTGACGAAACAGACCTTTATGGTGAAGCATACATTGATAGCAATGGAAGAAACAACAGTGTAACAACAGGCTATCCTGACACAACTGCTGACTTCGACTCTAATAAATACGCTTATAGTGAATACATAGAAGCACTTTATGGAGTTAATTATGTTATTATAGAAGCGACTAGTTTAACAACAGGAGATTTTGCAATTAACGATTGCACTGCAACTAATATAGCTACAGGTAAGTGGGTGCTTGGCTGCACCACAGGAACAGACGCTGTACGTAGAGCACAAATAATGAAAACATTGTTCTATGGAAGTAATGGTACAGACCCAAGAGCTGAAGCTACTTATATAACAAGTATCACTGCATTGAAAACAACCGTTACTAGAGACATCGGTATGAGAGCATCTTATGTTATTACTACATCAGGTGTAAGTACTCAAGCATATTATACAGGAACATTCGCTGATACAACAAACAATCAAGATTGTAGTAGTTGGTCAATAGTAAGTGCTCAAGGTAACCCAACAAATGATGATTTTGGAGAAGACCATGAAGCTGATGAAACAGATAATCCTGCAACGTGCAAAACTCACAACTATTCAGCTCAAACTACAGGAGCTAGATGGCAGAACCCCACAGGAACTGATTTGAATTCAACTGTTGGTAATGGTAGTAATACTACTGGTGTAGCAGTTGTAATTCTACACACAAGTACTATCAGTTGGGCTTTGACAGTTCTTGCTGGTAGCACTCACAGTCAATCTACAACAGATTTCTATGTTGATAATAGCATACCATTATTCACTGACGTAGATGGAGACTCAGACTTAGATATAGATTGTATAATAACACACGCGATACCAACAGGAACATTCAGCAGTACTATGAGTGCAAGTGTTTGTTCTGTGATTACTGATGATTGGGAAACAGGAGCAAGTATAACCTACAAACTAACTAACACCACTGAAGATACTGATTGGTTAAGTGTAAATGAAGTTAGTAACTTCACAGCATTTACAAGTGAACCAACAGCATTAATAATAACATTAACACCAAAAAGTTCAACACCAACAATAGGTTATCCTAGCATTAGAGGTTACGCGGTGAGAGCAACATGAAAATCTTGACTTGGCTTGACGAGTTCTTCAGCAAGAACGAGAACGCCAAGATAGACCGGTTATCTGAAGAAAAACGTAGCTTAATTATGCAGAATACTATGCTCAATGATGAGGTTTTGTTTGGTTCTGAGGCTATTGATGATTTGGAAGAAGAAATATTATTGTTAGAAGAATCATTATTACCCGAACCATTGGAGCTCTACTGGAACACTAAGCGAGCACCAGGCATGAAATACTACCCAGCAAGGCACATATATGGTCGTACTAAGAACGAGGCGGTGGACCCAAGAATATTCTTTGTGTCTAATGATAACAAGATTCCAATCATTAACGGTTCTGATAATGATGATAAGGCTATGAATGCTTTGAAGTATGTTAACAAGTACATCACTTATGTCACTGACGACGTTCAGTTCAAGAAGGCAGAGACATGGCTGTTCCCATTCGAGACTTGGAGTACTAGGAGAGGTGACTGTGAGGACGGCGCTATCTTAATGGCTAACATGATGCTCAAAGCAGGAATACCTTATTGGAGGATACGATTAAACGCGGGCGACGTCAAGGGCGGAGGCCACTGCTGGGTAACTTATCTACGAGAATCAGATGATAAGTGGTACATCCTCGACTGGTGTTACTGGCCTGACGATAGCAAGAAGTGGTTGTTGTGGAGCAAAGCAGAGAACTATTTCAGTATCTGGTTCAGTTGGAACCAAGATTATGTTTTTGTAGATGATGAGTTAGACAAGGAGGAATAACGATGGTGACAAAAACAGTACAGATAAGTGAACCCTTATCATTAGAGATGTGGAATTTAATCACATACCTTAGGGGTCGAAAGAAAGGTTTAATAGCGGTTATTGCTACAGGTGTGGCATTGCTGATACAGGATAGTGAGCTTGGCGCATTATTAGCAGGTGTCGTGTTTGAAGGCTTATTCTCTGTTATAGACTTTTATTTTAGCAAAGTAAATGTTGTTAAAGTAGAGTGATTATTTTTTTCTTTTTTTTTTCTATATTCTCAGTTAGTTTATAAATGAATGGTACTTTTATGTTTGACCTCTCTTCACAGACTATGTTATATTAAGGTTACAAGCGTTCTCATGAAAAAACACCTCATATACACCATAAAAACAAAGGTTTTATATACTTCCTTATATTATGTATATTGTAGGAAGGAGAAACAAAATGAAAATGAAAAAAAACCAAGTTGGAAAAATCAGAGATTTAGGAGATAGGGTTTTGAATTTGAAACCTCTTAGTTCTGAAGATTTACAAGCAATTTTTGAATGCTTTCACGAGCAGATAGCAGACCTTATTTATGATACTGCTGATAAACTTGTCCTTATGAAGGAGAAAGAAGCCGAGAAAGTGAACCAATGCGAAAAGTGCGGAAGGAAAAAGTACATGGCCAACTTTGGCAAAGCAGGAGACATCGAGATATGCTGGTGCGAGGTGCGAGAATGAATAACATTGAATATTTACAGAATCAGAAAGAATGGTATCAACAAAAGTTGAGCCAGGGTTACAACGGGTTATATGCTCAGGCATTAAACCAAATCGAGAATGAATTGGAGGGCAAATAAAATGAAGTGTTCTATATGTAATGAAGAAATCAAAAAGCAGTACACACCCGAAGGGAAGATGTACTGGGACCAAGGTAACAACGCAGAGCCAGTCAACGAAGGGCGCTGCTGCAACGATTGCAACATGAGTGTAGTCATACCAGTAAGGATAAAACAAATGAGAAAAGCTATGGAGGCGAAACAATGAGTACGAGGGAACCTACCAAAGGATACAGACAATTACATGCCATCATCGATGAGATAATGTGCTTCCAGCAAAGCGGCTGCGATGGCCTAGGTTGGCCCGAGTTCACTTTTATGAATGGAGTCCTAACATGCGAACCACTACTTGGTAAAAGCCGCTTATGGTTCCACTGGGGACAATTACTCATTGTAAGAGACGGACAAGGAGAAGGAACAAAAGCCGGTGAATGCGAAGAATTAGACGAGTGGAACACAGCAGAAAACGGAACGATAGAATTAATAGGCGTACCACAAACGGAGGTGCCACAATGAATTATCAAGAATTAGCAGTAAAGCACGAACTCAAAGATGAAGAGATATTATTTTTTACCAACTTTGGTGTCGACAAAGTAACATTTAAGAACGTACAAATGTACTTAGAAGACAGCAGTGTTTACCATGGAGAAGAGGGCGAGAGCTTTAACTTATACTTAGCAGTAACCATTTACGGTGTTTACGTAGGTGAAGAACAAATCAATAACGCGTTCGGAGATGAATCAGATGGCCAGTGAGCAATTCCAAGAATTAGACGCAGAACTAAAGAAGTTCGACTATTACTACAATCACAGTGATGATGGAAGTCAATGGAGGAACGGAGTTAAAGAACAAGCGAGGGTCCAAGCACTAATCGATGCGGCATTACTAGTCAACAGGAAGTTCGTAAAAGCATTAGTGGAGAAATATTACAGACAACATGGAGCAGAATTCAAGACAGGTGAAACAAAATGAAAATGAACAGATTTAAATTCGAACCAATACTCTTTGGCAGAGGAAACTTTTATTACCTCAGCCACAGGATAGTACAGGACAACAACATAATGATGACAAAGGTGAAAAAATGATGAAGTGGAAGAACGTTGAGCAAACACCATTAATCTATGTTTGTGTGTATTGTACGGAGTGTTTCTCTGACGCTGGTACAATGAGGACCCACTACAGAAAACACCACACAGACGAAGAATACCAGTCACAATATGGTGAAGTAGAAGAAGTAGACACATCAGACAAAACATTATTCAAAATCTACGACGAACAACAACCATTAATGAAAGACCCAGACATCAGATGTAAGGGTTGTGGCGCAACAGGGTTCATGGAACTATTCCAAGTCGAACCAGACGAATACGCCTGGAGGTGTGAATGCGGACACGAAGAATTAGAAGACCACCCAGAGAAAGTGATAAACTGAAGGAAAAAGAATGGCAACAAGGGTAACTGAAAATACAGAACTAATCCAGAAAAGGAACGACTTATGGATTGAAATAGAAAAACATGAGACAACCAACGACAGAAAGAGGACACTAGCAGCAGAAATCATGGCTTACGACGACGTAATAACCAGGAACCTTGAGAAAAGGTTAGCACCATTAAGGATTCAAACAAAAGGTTTGATAGAGAAGGAGACGCCAATGAGTTTCGAGAAGCGGTACAACCTATTAATAAGGGTCGGCCGAGAAGCGAACTACTTAGTAGAAGAAGTCAGAGAATACAAAAAGTTGTTAAGAGACAACAAAAACATAAGGTGATAAGGATGCAAGAAATACTAAAACAAATGAAGATTTTGAACACCAAGGCGAACAAGTACGACCACATGAAAGGCCGATATGAAGAATACGACCAGAAGATAGAGTCAGCGGTCACACTATTGCGTGAGGTACAGAAAGCTCTTAACCCTGTCAGCAATATATCAAGGGCTTATGGTAAACGACAAGACCGCTCAGCAGTATTGGAAGAAGCATACAATGCGATGAAGATGGGACAAGAAGTCGGTAACGCCTTCTTTAACAAAAGAGGTTACGAACCAACAACTACTGCTAACCTCATGGCAAAGGTAGGCAAGATGGTGGGTGTTGATAAACGAAAGGAAGGACGAACAGCATTTTACTTCTTAAGGAAGGAGATATAAAATGATAATGACTGAAATAACAGCAGAAGCAAAGAAGAGTAAAGCATACCAGACATACACTGTCAGCATCACCGCAAAGGTGAACAAAGAAGAAGACATCGCATACGATCCGACAATGGACCTTGCTAAGTTGCAAGGTAAGTGTCGAGAGATGTGTCAACGACAACTAGATTTAGACGGAGGAAAATAAGATGGCAGGACCAAAAACAGGTTGGGTAGTAACACTAACAATAGTGTTCTTCCCATTGGCTTTGATTTATTTGTTATACCACATCGCCAAAGGCGTTAACAAGTGAATTCCGAACTACAACATATATTTTTGTTTTTATTATTTTACTTAATAATAGTATTTAAATAAGACGGTCAATTTAACATATGACAATAAGGAATTATAGGGTGATGAGGAAATGAGAGACGCACATATAACATACATAGACGAAGAAAACCAACAACAAAAGGGTTGGTATGAAATCGTCGAGCTGACATCTGGATACATCACTTTCCTTACGGGCAAGAACAAGATAACAATACCTATGAGTAGGGTTCTTCGAGTAAAGGAAAGGGGTGAAGAGAGTGAATGAGCAAGAGACCTATTTCAAACAGCTCATGAGCATTACTTTCCCCGGTGATTTGAAAGTAGCTAACAACTTCTTTGATAGCAAGCTACAGACATACAAGCCAGGAAAAAGGTACAATGCAGACAAATTCAAGTTACACGATGAGCGTAACGCCGCTGTTAATGAAGTCATATTCGACTTTGATTGGAGAAGTTACAAAGCCAACTACATCGAAGCCAAGAAGGTTATCGAAGCATTGGAGAACTTCAGTATCCCATTTATGATATGCCCAACCGGTGGTAAAGGAGTACACATTCACACTTTCTTTAAGAAGATAGAATTCAATGATGAAGAACAGAAGGAGCTGTTCCGTAAGGCGTTATCGTATGATTTCTCTTACAAACATATCAGGCTCTGGTTCTGGAATAAGATTCTTGATTACGCTGGTATCGATGAACGATACAGAGGTAAAGGTAACAAGGTTGATAGTGCGCCAATGATATTCAACTATTTCAACGGTACAACTCATCTTATAAGAGACATTGGAGGACGCAAATACTCGGCGACTGCGGAGGGAACGTTCAGCACGGCCTATAAGACCTTCATCGAAAAAGAAGACTATAAACCCACCAAAGTATTAATCAAACGCCTAGAAGACGTTAGGTATCCAAAGACGTTGCCTTTGTTCGACATAAACCCAGCTGAATTAGGCGAAATGCTTGAATCATTCATTAAACAAGCAGAGGTACGCGGTGACGAACAAATGCGTCACGAACGATTCGAAGGAGAATACATTCAATTAGAAGGTGTGCTAAAGATTCGTGAAGGATTAGGCGAAGGACAGAGAAGCGCTGGAGCGAGCATCATCAGCATCGCAGCAAAACTCGACAACCTAACCAAGAACCAAGCCAAGGTGTTAATAGAAGAATACGTCGGCAACTGTAAACAAGTAGGCACAGAATTCACCATAGAAGAAGCACTCCAATGGTTGAACTGGATATACAACCACGAGAAACCTTTCTGGAACTGCCAACTACTCAAGGACATCGAGTGCCACGAAGCAAGCACTTGTAACTTCTGTAAAGGAAAGAACAAGGAAGCATTGAAACTCTTAACCGATGGTAACATCTTGAAGAAGGTTAAAGACGTCTTGGACTTAGAAATCATGGGCGAAGACAACACCAAGATGTTAATATTCCTCTTGGCGCTTAGCAAATCATTCCCCAGCAGTACAGGAACACCCGGTTGGAACGTCGTAGGAGACCCAATGAGTCAAAACATAATCTTAAGCAGTGACAGCAGCAGTGGAAAATCTTACATCTGTAAGAAGATACTCAACCTAATAGGCAGTGAAGGAGAAGATTACTTCCTAATAAGCCGTATTACGAAGAGCGCTCTCAACTATTACACAGAGATAAACATGGACGGCAGGGTAATATTCATTGAGGAACTACAAGGCTTGGACGAGCATACGGAGCAATTACGTGTTTGGATGAGTGAAGGACAACTGAACCTGTCAACAGTCGAGAAAGTAACAGGTGACGACGGTGTAGAACGAAACCAAGAGGTAAGGAGAACCACCCAAGGACAACCAGTATTCATCACCAACCAAGCAGAAGGAGTGGTCGAGACACAACTGAACAACAGGTCATGGGTTATCAGCGCTGACGTAACATCAAAGCAGACCTCTAGCATCTTAGACTTCCAAGACAAAGTAAACATTGGTAGCTTCCAAACAGACGATGTCAAGAAGCGGAACATCAAAGATGCGATACAACTCCTCAAACCGTACCACTTCCTGATACCATTCGCAGACCATAAGTTCCTACAAATACCAATAACTGACGTTAGGAGCAGGCGAGACTACCAGAAGTTCCTGACACTCATTAAATGTAGTGCTTATTTGCACCAACAACAACGAGTGATAATCAAGAACGACCGGGGCGAAGAGTACCTAATCTGTAACTTGGACGACTACGAAGTAGCAAAAAGCTACAGCGAAGACATACTAGGAGCAACATTCAGCGGCCTAACCAACGCACAGATAGATTTAATCAACTTTGTAAGAACTGAGAACTGGATAGACGGGTTTGAAATACAAGATTTAATGAGGCGACTTGGTAAGAGTCAAGGCCACTGGTGGGGGATGATGAACCAGCTAGTTGACGTAGGATTCTTCACCGAAGATAAAAGTGGAAAGAGCACGCTATACAACCTTGTTCCGGAGCGTGCAATCAACATAATAAGCCTTCCATCTTCCGAGAAAATAATGGATGAAATGAACCGGAAAGGACCGTTACCTATTACGAAGCTCCTACTTAGCCCTGAAAAATATCAAATCACAAAACCGGAGAAATTAGGGCTATTCGACACCCTCGTAATAGGTGACTCGGTGAGCCCTAAGAATTCGCCAGAATCAAGGGGGTCGGACCTATTAATCAAATCCGATACAGCCGTACCGGAAAATATTCAACGCACCGACAAAAAAATTACGGTACGTCCGCACGCCGTTTCATTAATAGATGATGAGATGTTATCAGCTTCGATGATTCTTGACTATTTTCATCAATCAGAGAGTGTGATGATACCGTTTGAAGAATTAGTGAAACACTTCGATACCTACGGCGAAATAGTCGTTTACGCGAAGGTTTTAGAGATGAAAACAAAAGGAGATTTGTACGAACCAAAGAACGGCCAGTACATAATATTAGAATGAGAAAACATAACCCTAATAGGAAACCATATCAGGCAATACATAACTGTAGGAAATGTGGATTAAGATTCACCGCTTTCCATCACAGCAGAGTATATTGTCAGGTGTGTAGAAAATAATATTCACAACATTTGACCAACATAAGGCAGGACCATAGAGTCAAGCCAAGGAGGTGTCAAAAATGAGTGACAAACCAGAGGAAGTAGGATGGGACGAAGCATTTAGTGGCGGACAATTTGTAGATTTGCCAGTCGATGAGCCAAAAACATTGGTCATCAAGAACTGGAAGCTAGTCAAAGTCAAGAAGTTTGACGACGAACTAGTGGAATTACAAGCTGACTGCGTCAATGAAGACGGTGAAGAAGTAGAGAAAACCTTCAACACCAGCAGTAACAGGCTAAAGAAGAAGCTTCGGCCAATGCTAGAAGGTAAGAAACCTGAGGAAGGTGCGAAAGTACAAATCATCAGGGTCGGTGAAAAGTTCAACACACAATATAGTGTGAAGGAGTTAACACTGTAAGTAAATTGAGGGGCAAGGCAACTTGTCCCTCTCTTACTTAGCACTTGATGGGAGAACATTACTCCCAATCAACAACAAAAAAAATATGGAGAAACAACGAAAATGATAAACGAACTATTATGGTTAGGGTTGGCATTGTTGACATTCACGTCGATAATAATAATCTACAGACTATTTGGAAAGAACGGCTTGTTTGTGTTTGCAGGTATAGGTATTGTACTAGCAAACATACAAGTGTTGAAGACAGTCCAACTATTTGGATTGGTAGCAACATTAGGTAATATCATCTACGGGGCATCATTCCTCATTACAGATATATTATCTGAGAACCATGGAAAGAAAGACGCACAAAAGGCAATAAAGATAGGCTTAGTGGTAGCAGTATTATCGACTGCGATGATGTATGTTTGTACATTATTCATACCGCATAGCAGTGACTTCGCCAGTGGAGCATTAAGCACAATCTTTACAGTTATGCCAAGGATAATGATTGCGTCTTTGATAGCGTATGTCATCTCAAACCTTAACGATGTATACGTATTCCATAAGATAAAAGCAATGACAGGCGAGAAGTGGTTATGGTTCAGAAATGTTGCCTCAACCTTTACTAGTCAGACAATCGACTCAGTAATCTTTAGCTTCATAGCATTCTGGGGAATGTTCAGTAATGACATATTCCTTCAGATAATGTTAACAACATACCTTATGAAGTTAATAACCGCAATCATGGACACACCATTCGTATACATTGCTAAGTGGATGAAGGCTAAAGGGCTAGTGCCAGCATAAATACTTTATTTTTTTTTTGTTATCATAATCATAAGAAATAATTGGAGGGACTAAGGATGAGTTATTTAACATACATACCAGCAGTAGGAACAAGCGATTTGGACAACGGGACACCGGTGGAAGAGCTAAAGAAAGTATTTGGTTACAACCAGAACTTTCTGGACAAAGATAAGAGCTCTTACTACTATCCGCAAATGCTAATCTCATACTACTACGGACGCAAATATAAGGATTTAAGAGGAGAAGCAGGGTTAAGCCCTGAAATAAAGATAAAAGGTGACAGTGGTGGGTTCCAGAATATCACGCAAGACGCAAACCTAGACCCATTAGACGTAATCACTTGGCAACAAAAGAATTGTGACACAGGACTAATATTAGATTGTCCGCCGTTCAAGAAGATTGAAGGAAGCGCACAATTCGGTGAGACAACACCAGAAGTATTCACTGAAGCACTTAATAAGACTATTGTTAACGCTAAGGTAGCATTGGATAACTGGACCAATCCTGACTTTACATTGATGGGTGTCATACAAGGCGACACAGTCAATCGACAGGAGGAATGGACTGAAGCAATGCTACAGGTGGAGAAGGATAAAGGACGAGAGTTTGCTGGTTGGAGCCTTAGTCCTAAGCCAAGCCATGATATCAAACAGATAGCAACACACGCCGCAAACCTCATTGACAGAGGCATGACTGACAAACCAATACACATATTACAGATTAGTGGTTTTGAATCATTAGCTATGTCTTGCTACGTCGCTAAGTTCTTCAAGTCAACCGTCACTGTTGATAGTAGCACGGCAACAGTTGGAAGGCAGTACTTCACTTACTTTGACCCATATGAATTCAAGAACAACTGGGACTTTGGAGCAAGGAACACCGTCAAGTTAAAGACTTTAGCATGTGACTGCCCAGTCTGTAATAAGATAGAGCATAAGCACCTAACATATGATGAGTGGGACACAAGGAGTCCACCAGGATTCCTAATCACATTACACAACCTATACCAGATAATCAAATACGTCAAGTACTTGAACGCAATAAGAGATGACGAGGAAATATTCAGGAAGTTCTGCTTCAAACACTTTGGTCAGAAGTTCCTTAACGTCATGGATTACATTGACGAAGTAGCAAAGTTTGGTAAGCAAGAGAGCTATCGCAAGAATGTAATCAAGAGTCAAAAGCTAACCAACTTCTTCAATCAGGAGTCAGGAGCAGAGGAAGTAGACCAAAAAGCATTAGTCGAAGAGAAGTTAGAGATGTTAAGGAAGGAGTTCCCAGGTGTAAAGGATTCAAGCCTTAAAGTGATTGCTGAACACAGGGGATTACTATGACTTTAATCTACGATATCGAGACTTGGGCTTACGGGCAATTCGACACAACCAAAGATAAGTTCCGGACTATTGCGATGTATGAGTTAGAATCAGACAAAGAACACTTCTACACATACCATCAACTAACAGAGATAAAGGAGCTGTTCAGGAAGCATAAGATAATTGTTGGGTTTAACAATTGGCATTACGACGACCCAATACTGAAAAGGGCTGGCGTCAGCTTAAAATATCACAACAACATCGACTTGCGAGAAGTAGCTAAGAAGAGAGGCGAATACATCGGCTTGGACAACACCAGCTTATCACTAGCGAATATTGCTAAGCATCTGAACCTATCTGAATTCAAAGATGAAGAGTTCGACTATGACATCTTAAAGAAGGATGAATGGACAGACGAAGAACTAGCATACATTGAAGTATATAACATACAAGACATCAAAGTGACAGCAGCATTATTCCGTAAGTTCCACGAATACTTCACACCATTCAAGGAGTTCGTTAGCAAAGCAGACCAAGACAACCTATCATGGCTTAAGAGCAGTGTCGCAACCTACACCTACAAGGTCATGTGCCACCAAACAGGAATAAAAGAAGAATATGATGACAAGACCACCAGGAAGCCTTTCAAAGGAGGATTCGTCGCTGAACCAACAGTCGGAGAAGCGCATGGAAACATCTATTGTTTAGACTTCAACAGCCTATACCCACACATGTATATCATGGGCAACCTATCAACTCCTATTAATACTGGTGGATGGGCTAGAGACTTATTCTTTGACTTACAAGGAACATACAACAATACAGGCATGGGAGTTAAGGAATCAGTCCTCCATATGCTGTATAAGAAACGTGTTGGATTCAAGAAGGTTAAGAATCCTTTAGAGTATGCTATCAAGATTGTCATGAACACTTTCTACGGCGTAACCGGTAATCCTGTATTCAAGAATTTATACAACTACAAGACAGCAAGCGACTGCACCGCCATGGGAAGGAAATGTATCAAATACACAAAACAAATATTTGAGGCTTACGGATACAAATTCTTATACACAGACACAGATTCAGTCTACATACAAGACCCATTCAAAGACGAACCATCAATGATGGCAGTCAAAGACCGAGTCATAGCATTCCTTAAAACCAAAGTGCCTTTTCCAGTCGACACATTCGACCTAGGAATAGACTACCGCATAAAGCATATTTGGTTCTTCAAGACAGGAGAACATTACAAGAAGAAGAATTATATGTTGGTAACAGAGGAAAACGAACTAATAATCAAAGGCCTACCAATGATTAAGAGAGACGGAAGCGGGATTGGATTATACATATTCAACAAATACATGCGTGACAACATAATCAATGGGACAATACAGCATTCATACCCTGAAATAAGAAAGATTGTTTATGATGAAATAGACAAGGACTTATCATTAGTAGCAAGGAAGTTCATAGTAGGAACACCAGACAGCTATAAACAAAAGAATCAATTACAAGCAGTCATAGCAAGAAAATATGGTGCAGGCAAACACATACTAATACCAAACAAGTATTATGGCGTAGGCCAAAGCGTGAAGTATTGCACCGAAGAAGAATTCCGAGCCAAAGACTTCAACATGCACAGCATCATACTAAACAAGATGTGGAATGAACTACAAGAGTTCCTTAACTATAAGCCAGACGCAACAACAACCAAGAACCATAAAGCACAAATGGACTTATTAGCATGGACAAATTGTTAAAAAGTTCAAAATATACAACAGGTATTATAAGATGACATCAATCAGCAAGTGGAAACACACGACCAACGAAGAACTAAGAAACAACAAACAACTAGTTCAAAGAGTAGAATACTACTTTGACATGGTCCCAGAATTGATGGAGGAGAAAAGGAAGAGGATAATGGAAGAGTTGAGTGAGGGAGGTAACAAAGATGAAGAATATGATACGGCTTAGGTGTGGCCAATGTCACAGAACGTTCAACGTCAGCAAGAACCACGAAGCGGTAGAAACACTTCGTTGTCACAGGTGCAGGAAATGAAACATAAAAATTACGAGCCGATAAAGTTCGAGTTCTTCCAAACAGACATGGAAAAACTCATGTTCACGCTAGGAGAAGTAGAGAAGATGGTTGGCATGGACAAAAACCATTATCTTATGATTCTAGTTAAGAATATTAAGAATGATTTACAGCATAAGATTGAGCAACATAAACAACGAGGTGAATGGGTATGACATTTAAAGAACAATTTCCAAGTTTGAAATTAAAAATACAACAAGGAACACATAATTATCCATTAATGTATTCTGCTTGGACAATGGAAAGATTATTGGAAGATGTAGAAAAACATTGTCTTGACAAAGAACGAGTCAGAGAAGCAATAGAAAGATGGCTGTTGCCAACACATGAAGCAATAAAATTCGAGAAGGAGTTGGGACTATGACACATGACTTAGCAGAAAGAATAAACAGTTTACGAATAACAACAGGATATAGTCGCAGACAACTATTAGACACTTACCTATTCCAAGAACAAAAAATGTATAACCGATTAACAGAACAACAAAAACACATAAGTTACAAGTCATTAGAAGATAATGCTTTGGACATCATGGACCGATACGCAAGGATACACAAGGAGGCTATTGACGATGAAAAAAATAAATGATTGTAAAGATTGTAAAAACTCTTATGCAATATTTTGTTCTTCAAGATGTCAAAATAATTATATGAAAAGAAAAAGGTATTATAAAAATAAAGAATCGGAGGCTATTGACGATGG
>Ga0307928_10001497_pt1 | contig 17713 bp, 12 predicted proteins | sample AceLakmetagen232_FD_201815 | JGI IMG/M metagenome (GOLD analysis project Ga0307928, IMG submission 201815) | Saline water microbial communities from Ace Lake, Antarctica - #232 | ecosystem: Environmental > Aquatic > Non-marine Saline and Alkaline > Saline | place: Antarctica: Ace Lake... | reverse complement strand
GAGGCTGGTTAAGCAACTGAAAGACTTAACCCCGAAGCCTGCTTTAATTGTCGCCGATCAGGTGTTCTTCTCCAGATCGTACGGTGTGGCCGGTGTCGCCGACATCATGGTCTACGAGCCTGAGAAACTGCTTGTATCCCTCTACGTGATAGAGGTCGCTTCAGATATGAACCAGGAGCGTACGCACGAGTTCGACTTTCTGAAGCACATGCCCAACAATCGCGCCAGTAGAGCCGCTCTACGCCTTTCTATGCTTGAGAGGCTTATGGTGTCGGGTGGGTACGTCGAAGCGCTCCCAGGGCTATGTAATGGCGTCTGTGCGTCCATCTATCACTGTCATCCGATCACGGGAGAGCGGGCATGGATCACTCCCGAGGAAAAGAAGCTGGAATGCGCCGAAATGTTGCTCGATAGAATCACGTCCGAAATCCCATTTTGAGAAAGGGGCTGAAGCCAATGACGAGGTATAAGAGATGCGAGAACGGATGCCGGCGCCTGGTCCCGGCCAGCGAAGGGATATGCGAAGCGTGCAAGCACCAGCTGAAGCGTTTAGACAAGATCTGCGCGAAAAGAGTTCCTGGATGGATACCTGTCCGCCTGAAGATGAGTATCGACAAGCTGCCGTGGAAGCGGAACGAGAACGGCGTGTTTAAGTTGCAGTGCAAGAACGGGTTAGAGGTGCGGGTTATGAACTCTGCTCCTGAAGGCGTATTGCGGGTACAAGCGCACTGGGCTATCGACACGGATGACGGTCAGACGCACTCATGCAGCTGTAAGCCTATGGATTCTATTCCTGCCGCGAAACTGGCGGCTGTGAGAGCTGTAAAAGAAGCACTGGGATTACCTGCTCGAACCATGTTCCACTTTGTGATTTCTAGGGAAAATTGTTGCGGAGTAGTGACTGAGTGAGCCATGCACCTGTAAGGCAGAATGGAGAACGACATAAATGATTTATATGATCAACCCAGCCCACAAAAGCCGCGATCCTCGCCCGCGAGCCTTCTCCCCAGAAGACACCATGTACACCATAGCCGTGAAGGGGCGCGCAGACTTCAGGGAGCAGTATTTTCAGGACGTCGAACACGGCATCGCTGTATCCCTGACGCCAATGCCAAAAGGGTGGGAGGGTGTGATCGCTTGCCCTGTATCTGAAGAAGAGCCGGAAAAGCGTAGGCAGGTGGTGATCCAGGAAGAGCAGGAGAGGCAAGAGAGGTTCGCACTCAAGGAGAAGCGCAAAAGGAGGAGGGGAAAAAAACTGGCAGTCGGACAGCGCTGGCTTGCCAAGTACACGTCAGAGTGGAGTTGCAAAAACGTCGATGAAAACTATCGCCACACCTTCGAGATCATTTACAGGGAAGAATATCAGACGATCGATAGGTCATGCAGCGGTGTAGTGATGGTAACCAGAACCCGCTGGCTTGCAAGAAAGCTCGGCGTGTCCCCATCCCCAAGCAGCGAGCAAGTCTGGTGGTTTGATGAACACGGAGAAACAGACCTAGAAAGTGGCGAGTTCGTGTTCACCAGCAGGAGCAGTTCAACAGGAAAACCAGTATACTTCTGCGATTACCCAATGAACGACACAGGGCAGGAATAGTGACAGAGGAGGCTTGACGGCTGTGGCGACACCAGAAGACATATTTACGGGCGGTTTGAATATCGCTCCAGTAATGAAAAAGGGCAAGATTATGAGCGACAAAGAGACGAGAAAAAAGCAGTGCGAAAAGTGCGGGCTACAGCTGAGAAACGAAGCCGCACGCCTCAACGCGGGCTGAGCGAACGCGAACCAGAAGGCGCTGGATGCAGGACTGAAGCGTCGGAAGGCATCAGAGAAGGTCGATGAGCTGCAGGCCGAAGTGGAAGCTGTAAGCGGTCAGAACCTGGCGCTCCGCGCAGAGGTGGAGAGGTTGAAGGCGATGCTTGAAGACGTAGTAAGCGAACTAGACCTGTCGGACGGTATGATTGAGAAGCATGGGCCACTCGGCACAGAGCCGTCAGTGCTGGTTCGCGCTGGACATTACAGGCTGAAGGCAGAAACACAGGAAACAAAACAGGAGACAGAACAATGACAACGCAACGAGGCAATGCAGGACGTGGATCACGAGGCGCTTGTGGTGGTAAACGCAAAAAAGACGGGAGCGGCGGCGGTAAAGGCAATAAGGGAACGTCACGACAGCCTGCTAAGAAGAAAACCAAGTAATGTGATGCGGATCAATGGGATAGGTTAGCCACCCGCAACCGAACAACTGAAAGGACAAAATGATGGTTATCAGCAAGAACGAAGAACGAAACATGCAGATGGAAACCAAGGGAGGTATCACTCAGCACGTACCAATCAATCCAGATAAGATGTCCAGACTAAAGACCGGCATTCATAACCCCAAAGGAGGAAAGAAGAAGGACGAGTCAGAAAAGCCCCAGACATGGTAACGACCGCGTCCGGGGCTTGTTTTGTCTCCTGTGCCCTATTCTGTGGATTCTCCAAGCTGTTTGAGCAGTATCATCATACGCAGATACTTCCTGTACCATTTCCTGAGAAGCCCGCGCCCGCATTCCAGGCTGTGAATCTGTGCTTTGCCATATCCCAACTCAGCGGCCAATGATTGCGCGTTGGGGAACCCCGCCGCCTTCCTCAGCTGGATCAGGGATAGCTGTGCCGGTTCGCCTTGCCGCCCGAGTGTCAGCGGTTTTGTGTACGGGAATTGTACGTGGCTTGACTGCTTCGGCAATTTAGAGTGTCTCATGGTCTCTCCTGTTTTGGATTTGGCTCAGTTCCTTCTCAAGATAGCGCATGAATTTTGGGTTGCAGTCCGCACTGTCTACGCTGTCAACGTAGAGTATCGTGTCATTTTCGACCGTTAGTTCGTACTCGTCTACCATGTATGTTTCCGTTTTCATCGTCTCTCTCCTTGTTTCTGTGTTGTTGTCATCTCTACGTACTTTCCATCCATTCATTTATTTTTGTTAAAATGCGTCTGTCCATGCGTCGAATCCGCGCTTGATGGCGACGGTTTCAAATCGTTGTTGCGCAATCCCCGTAACAACCGCAACTTCTATCTTTCCTCCGGGGACCGCTTGATATGTCCTACTTGCGATCATTTTAGCGCCGCGCAATGTAGTAGCATTTGTTGGAATCCAGTACTGCACTGCAAGGCCCGCTATTACATATTGTCCTTCGGTGTACTTCATCTTGCTCTCTCCTTGTGTTATTTCATTTCCAAAAAATTAGATTCTGATACCATTACCCCGTCGACAGGTTTCGCCTGTCCCTCTAACCGTCTGAGGTTAGTGCCGATGATGCTATCCCCTGCGGCAGATGTCCAACGATACCTAGTGACGCCAGCCCGTACCCAGTTGACCGTATCGGAGTTGTTAACCACCGCTCTAACACGAGCCGCAAACAAGCGTTCCGGGTCGCCGCTTACAGACGCACTAGTTACCCACCCTGCTTCGTTGCAGCTGTTTATTAATTGTGCCCACTCTGTCACTGACCGAGCCGCAATTGTTGCGTCTTCGTCAATTTCAGAATCTTGTGATTTGACCAGCTTCAGTCCATCAGCTTGCCGAAAATTAACTCCGGCGTTTGCGGCCATTTGCGCCGCTGTTTTGGCGGCGTCTACGGTCTCAAAACCGCCACACTCAGCGCAACAAACATGCTGCGCGCCATATTCGGGGGCCGACGGGCCCACGTTTTTTGCGGCGTATGCCGCCGTTGATGGGCGATTCATTTCGCACCGCCAATCCGCAGACCGTCACAACCAATTGGCTGTCCGGCTGTGTTCCTTATCAATGCGCCGGGGGCGCATAGGTCGGTCCGGTTACTGGCGGCAAGCACCATGCCCGACACCAGAAACCACGTTCCGGTAACGGGAGTAGGAATGCCGGTGACGTTACCAGCACTCGTTACAACGGCGGGGATTCCGCCAATCGCCGCAACGGGTGTTGACGTGGTGGCCACACGTGCCACGTTTCCCGATGCTTGGATCGTCATGGGGCCGCCGCTGGCCCCATGTATATTTATTGTGTGCGGCGTAAGATTGATTATCTCTGTCATCGTCTCTCTCCTTGTTTCTGTGTTGTTGCGTGTGTCGATACCCCTATAATAGTTGTATATCGTACAACATACAAGCGGCTGTAGAGTAAATAATTCACGAAAGTTGTATTTTATGCGTTGGGTAAAGACGCGCACGGAGCTACGTTAGAGCCTGTCCATGATGCTGCAAGGGCTTGACTATAAAGAACATGCGACACGAATTATAGTACCATGGAATCAAAAAACCCGGTGAGTAGCCGGAAAATGGTATTTATAACCCAGGAGTGTCGCATGTCCGTTCTTACAATAGCCTATCAGCAGGGTCTGTTCATGGGGCTTCCCCGTATTCTGAACTGCAAAGAGTTCACCGAGTACGTGAGTCAGCTGAAGCGTATTGACGAACTGCTGGCGCTCGGCAATGTCGAAGCGGAGTTCATACAGACGTACGTGGAGCATCAGCTTGCCGAGAAGCGGCACTGCGGTGGTGCCGTTGCCAAGGCAAGCGACAAGGAAATTGGTCGCTGGAGCCAGTTTGCGGCACAGGCATTGCGCTGCAACATCGCGGGTTTCCTAACCAACGAGTCCCTGCGGGATCTGTCCTGTCATATCGCTGAGAGTCCGGTGCTCCAGAAGTTCTGTCTGGCGGGTGACTTCGACATGGTGAGAGTTCCCGGCAAGTCACTGTTGGGCGATTACCGCAACGCTTTCCCGGTGGAAATGATTCAGTCGGCGATGGACGGTCTACTGGCAACTGGCAGCAGCGCCAGCTCTGTTCTCGGTCTTGCCGATCCTCTGGAAACAAGCCAGGTGTTTATAGATTCGACCTGCCTGCTGGCGAACGTCCACTTTCCTGTGGACTGGGTACTGTTGCGGGATGGCGTTCGCACCATCGTCAAAGGCATCATCGTGCTGCGTGAGCACGGTTTCCGGCACCGCATGCCGAAGCCGGAGAGTTTTCTGCGCAGCATCAATACTCTCTGCATGGAGATGACCAACTGCCGCCGCAAGGCGGGAGCGCGAAAGATGCGCAAAAAGGTTTTGCGAAAGATGAAGGCATTGAGCAAGGTCGTCGAGGAACACGGGTGCCGTTACGTGGCTCTATTGAATGAGGAACGCGAACGGACGGACCTGAGCGAAGCTGAAGCCGCTCTGGTGATCAGGCGGATCACCAACGTTATCGAACAACTCCCGGACGCCCGGGATCAGGCACATCGACGAATCATCACCGGGAAGCTTGTGCCGAATGCGGATAAGATTCTCAGCCTCTATGACGCGGACGTCAGCATTATCAAACGTGGAAAAAGCAACGCCGAAGTCGAGTTTGGAAACGAGCTGTTCGTGGCCGAGCAGAAAGATGGCGTGATCGTGGACTGGAAGCTGTACCGCGACCGCCCCCCCGCCGATACGGCGAAACTACCCGATTCACTACTGCGACTTACATCCAGGGAAGTGTCGGTGACAGGTATCGCCAGTGATCGTGGTTTCCACAGCGAAGATAACGAAAAGCTGCTGGCGAGAAATGGCATTTTCTCAGCGCTCTGCCCGAGATCCCCCGCAGACCTACAGGAGGCAATGAAAAACGAGCAGTTCCGGCGAATGCAGAAGCGCCGCGCTCAGACGGAGGCGCGCATAGCCATCCTGAAAAACGGGTTCACCGGTAATCCCACCTTGAGCCGAGTGTTCGAATACCGCGAGAGACAGGTGGCGTGGGCAATCTTTACGCACAACCTGTGGGTAGTCGCAAGATTACCCAAGGAAGGAGACGGCGAGCTCTCCAAGGCTGCCTGAGGCAGCCGAACTTAACCAGGGCGCAATGAACCGGCATTACCAGGAGGGACCGGAGGAACAAGTGTGTCCAGAAATGGGGCGCATACGCAAAAGACAAGACGAAACAGCCAGTTGAAGCTATCTTGTGCCACCCCAACAACAGTGGCTCAGGCTATCTTAAAAGCACCACGCTGAATATGGGCATTTTGCGGACAGGCTCTACGTTATGCAGATCCCAGCGTGCGCCGGGCTATACTGAATCGCGGCGGACAGATCTGTCGGAAGCGGCTTAGCGCCGAGCCTTGCGCTCAAACCGGTTCGGCTTACCAGCATCACTCACAACCCGCTTGATCGAGCGTTCTGTGATCTCGCTCACGAACGTGTGTCCTTGTCTGGCAAGGCGCGCGTTGTACTCTTCCACGTCTTGCAGTATCCGCGCCCACTCGTTCCGGGTCTGGCTGGCTGCAGGCTTCAGAACGAACAGCCTGATCTGGCGGTAGATCTCCCGGCGCATGTCGTTGTAGGTCGCGCGGATCCGCGTTTCTTTCCACTGCCGTTCGCGTTTCTCGGAGATTGCAGACGGATTGAACCCGCCGAAACGGATAACAGTGTCGTACCAAGTCGGCTGAACCCTCTGGTCTCCCCAGTAGACAGCTGCGCCTGATCGGGTAGAAACTCCTTCACGACGTTCGCGCAGTGCTTTGAGTGGTCCCTTCAGGAACCGGGGGGATGCGAGTTCCGTCGCACGAAGGAAATTCCCGCGTGACAGCTCAACCGCGCTTTTCCCGTATCCCTCCAGCATCGAGTATGGAGCACCGAGAAGGTCTTTGACGGTTGTCGGGACGAAGTCTTCACCTCTGATACCTAGAGATCCAGAGAGGTTGAATCCCGTCAATCCTGCGACTCCTTGACGTGCAAGACGCCCGCCAGTGTCGCCGAACGCCTTGACGCTCTGCTCCCATATCCATTCTTCCAGGTCGTCGGGTGGCTCAGCGCCAGGAACAAGTTCGAATATCCCTTTGAGTATCCCGCTGGCGAGTTGGATTCCCATTCCGCCTGCGCCCGCAGCTACGCCGCCAAGAATCATCGGAGCGATCGATAGAAAGAGCGACGTGTTGTCAGCCATCGCCTTTGTGAGCGCCTTTGCGTCTTTATTTTTGATCGCTTCCAGGGTGGCCGTCGCATCCTTGTACCCATGCTTGGACAAGTTGGTCAGGTAGTTGTGCGTGAAGGTCTTGTAGGTGTAGAAGGACCGTAGCACCTGTGCGCCGATGGAGGGGCTTCTGGTAAGGTCAGGAATGTTTACTTTCCCGTACGTGCCATGGGCCTGGTCGCTGATGTAATGGGCTTTCTCCAACGCATCGTTCGCGTCCTGCTCTGTCCATTCGCCTTTGTGCTGTTCGCGTATTCCATCATAGGAACCTGCGATCGTTGCAGCGCGATTAAATCGCTCGGAGATCGAGAACGGGAAGGCAACGATGTTAGTCATGCGTCCCCATGTTTGTCCGAGTTGGTTTCCTGCGACACCAAGGGCTTCCCGTGTCATCGGCGCTTCGTCGTAACCGCGTTTCGTGATCGTATCAAAAAGCCACTTGTCGCCGAACGGCTGGCTATTGGTCAGTTCTTCGCCGGTGCCGAACTTATGATAAAGGTAGTGTTCCCCGTACTTCTTCAGGCCGCGGAGGATAAGTCGAGGCGCACGACGAAACGGGATATTCGCGTGCAATTTCATTTCGGGGGGAACGTTCGTCAACACCGCGCTCATGTTTACCGGAACAGGGCCGAGACCTGTGAGAAAGTTAAATGCGGCGAATCCGCGTACCGTCTTCATTAGTTGTTCTGATGATTCGTCGTTGCGAATCAGATCCTGAATGTACTTCATCGTCGCTTTATATGCGTTGGGCTGGGTCGCGCTGTCCAGACGCCGCTCTTTGACTAAGTCCTGGTAGCTTCTCCACCTCTCGGCGGATGCGTCTTTATCTTTTTTGTCGGTGAGGGGATTTTGCTCTTTGTATTCTTTCCAGCTGATGTCGGTACCGGTCACGAACTTGAGCATCTTCTGCGCCATCTCGCGTTTTGCAGATCCGCCGGCGATAGAGGATCCGTAGGCGATCATCGCCCCTATCGGGTCTGTGTCGTACCCTTGAGTGACCGCTTCTCCGACTTCTTCGTTACGCGAAATCTTAGCGCTTCGGCTGCCATGCGCGTGAAGCAAGATAGCGATCTCTTTAACTAGCGCTTTGCCTACCAGTTCAGTGGGGGTAAATTCGCCGTACTCTGTTTGCGCGACGCTGTTAAGTACTTCGTTGGACAAGGTGTCTGATGGATTATCCCAAGACCAGTACTGATCTTCTTCTGACCAAGTACCGCCCGCCTTCTTGAATGCTTCTTCGTAACGTGTGGGGTTGCCCCGGACGATCATGCGGTCGTCGGTGATCTCGCGCGTCATGCCGAACTGCCCCCAAGAGACGGATCTTTCATTGGCCTTGAGCTGTGCAAGCGCAGCCTTGACCGTGTCGATTAGGTTGACGAGCGAGAGGTCTCCTAATGCGTATTCGCTGGGGTCTTTCGATAGCGAGAAGCGGAAGTCGGTCCAGCCATCAGCCTCTAGCTCACGCTTAGCCCGCGCCCGCGATACGCGATTATTGAATTTGCGTAGGTAACTTTCTTTTGTGCCGCGACGGGCCTTCAGAATAAGCCTGCCGCTGCCGTGCCGACGTGGCATGTAGTGACCACGACGATCTCCCATTGCGCGAAGGGCCGCGAATAGGTCCAGTTCTTCTTCGTTCAGCTCGCCGCCAAGCTCTTTCATCTTGGCTTCGTACTCGCGCACTGACCGCATAAGTTCTTCGAACCCGCGATCGGAGATTGTGCGGTAACGCATTAGGACGTCCGCTGCTTCTGGCGAGACCCCGTCCTTCACGAGCTGGTCAACTTCTTCCTGAGAGTATCCGTGTTCTTCCACGAGCTGGGTCGCTGCTTCCGGAGAGATGCCGTTCTTCATCATCTGGTCAGCTTCCCACTGGTGCGCGGCGGTCCAGGCTTCTGCTTCGGTAGAAATGCCGGAATGAATCTTCTTGCCGCCTGAATCGTAAACGTTCCATGTGTCGTTCTTCGCTTTTTTAGCCGTCGGACCTACGGCATCCCTATCCTGGAGAACGAGGTAGTCCTTCAGGAGCTGGCCTTCTACGTTGATTTTGCCGCGCAGTCTGCCGAAGAATCCAATCCCCTTGGTCATGAACTGGTGAATCTGTCCGAGGTCGCCTTCTCTGTCCAAATCGCCGAGTACGTCGGTCAATATTTCGTGTTTGCGGCGATCGCTGTCTCTGCCCACGTCGTAAACACGCTTGGTTGTCGGCACCTTTTCTGAATAGTGTGAGATCGTGGTAAAGGTTGTGCGTAGTTTCGATACCTCTGGCTTCTCGTTACTGTCCTTCTCGCGCTTGAAGATAGGTTCAGTAATATCCTTAAACATGTTGGCGCCCCATGCCAACACGCCTTCTTCTGCGGACTTCTCCTCACCTGGTCCCATCCTGTACAGGGGCTGGCCGTTGGTCATGAGAGAATGGCGCATTTCGTCGGTGATCGGGAGGCTCCAGACTTCTTCGGTAAACCCTTCCTGAGCCGTTGCCTGGGGTGTGCCGTCCGCCTTCTCAAGAGAATATCCCCGCTCAAGATTAGCTTCTACGTCCGCCTCGGCCATCGCGAGTGAAATGGGAGCGTCATTTATAATGAACCCTTCCCCGTCTCTAACATTATACAGCTCGGCGTCTTCGCGAATGGGGTCTCCCTCTTTTGTGGTCAGAATTCCAGCGACTTCAACCTTGCCGTTCAGCTTTTTCGCATACTTACCAAGCTCGTTCGGCAGAATCTTATCGTAGAATCCCTTCATCCCTTCGCCACCGACCTGCAGGTCAAGTCCTGAGAACTTACGCTGCTTGTTATCTGTATCATCGGCGTGGCTGTCAATGATCTTTCTTGCTAAATCTTTACCTACAGTATCAGCTAGCTCTGCTTCTGAAACGTCTTTTTCTACAATATGTTCGCCGTTTTTTAGCACTCTCAATTGGTATGTGTTGTCAGGGTATTGGAATGTGACCACCTCATCTATCTGCTTGCTCAGATCATATCGATCGGCCTGCACCTGCCCCGGCGTCCACGCAATGGAGTCATACCCAGCGCCTACCGCTTCCTGCATCATGCGCTTGAGCGCCAGCATGTGCCATGACTTCTTAAATGGAGCGTCTGGGACACGGATAACGTCCGCCTGCGCTGCGCGTTGCTCTGCCTTATATGCGTCGTATTCAACACCATTGCCTTCGTCGAATTGGCGGTTCTGCTCCTCTTCGGAGAGCTCCTTATTGTTCTCCTTCAGCCAGCCTGAGAAGTTTGTTTGCTTCAAGCCGCCCTTCTTATATCCTTTCTTTCTTCCTTCCTGGTGCCAGTCGCTTTGAATCTCTTCGATGAAAAGGATATTCTCGCCGTTGGGTCCGACGCGATCGTTCATGCGGATGTGGGCTAGGACGTTTTTCTCCTGCCAATGAGCGGAGGTGAATTGGCTCTTGTCTTTTGGCGGATACAACCTCTGGTATTCAACTGCCGCCTCCATGCGGTCTGCGATCCCAGATTCATGTACCCATTGTTGATAATTTGGTGCAATATCTGCTTCGACCGGTAGCGTCACGAGCACTTCGCGGTAGTTCGTGCCGCCGGGAAGCTGGTACTCGCCGAACTTTGTTTGATCTATTTCATCCTCGCGGGCATCTTCGTCGGCCAGCGCGTCCAGTTCAGCGAAGAGTTCTTCCCGAGACATTGCGTCAAGGCTTGCTTCAGCTTCCCGATTTGGGTCCAGTTCTATGATTTTTTCGCGAAGGTGATCATCCGAGAAATCCGCGAGCGACGTTTTTGCTGTGACCTGCCCCTTCGTAACGTCCACCAGCTGCGGACCTTCTTCCCGTATGAAGTTCAGCACGTCTTCCTTCGCGACCTTGCCGTCAATCCCGTCGAGCCAACCGATCAGTCCCAGGTCTTCGAACTCTTCAGCCTTGATCCCTGGCGTCTTCAGTATCCGCGCCTTCAGGTCAGCTGCGGGCATGGTGCGGAAATCGACCTTGTCGACCGCGCGTTCAAGCGGGCTGTAGAATCCCTGGTAGCCTCTGCGGAACCGGATGTCGTCGCGCTGTGTGTCGAATCGTTGCGAGAGGGGGATGACGTTACCGTCGTCATCACGAGTAACGGGGTCAGCTGACTTGATTTGACTCGGAGAGAAGGCAATAAAAGAGGTTGACCCCTTGTCTTCCACGAGGTTCCTATATTTAACGCCGTCAAACCCTTTGGATGTCAACGCTTTCCTTAGCTCAGCCCAGTCGTCATTCATTCGTCCTTCGCGTTGTGCTGTAAAAATGGTGGACTTCTCAGATGCTGACAAAGCAGCGGCCGGGGGAAGATTTGATATGATGTCATTCAGCCCCCATGTCCCCAAGTCCGGTAGAGTGACTGGATTACTTAATGCTGTATGTACCGGAGTCGTAAAATCCTGTCCTTCAAGATCTGACAATTCTCCCATTTGAACGGCTTCCTCTTCTCCCTTTTCTCGAGCTTCTGCCTCTGTCGCGAATCCGACTTCGCCGTCATACCCGCCAATCGACCAATACCATTCACCTTCAAAGTTTTCAGTCTCTAGCTCTTGAATGTAGTGATCAACGGGAGCTCCCCCTATACGATCCTGTGCCGCTGCTTCAGTGCCGAAATGTACTCCAAGTCCCTCATCCACGAAAAACGTCGAATCCTCTTCAATATTAAAGTTGCCACCATGATAAAGTGGTCCGTTCGCAAAACCTGCTGCCTTCGCCGCGTCGTCTACCATCTTTTGCGCGGCATCCATGTCCCCAGAATCTACCGCGTTCATATATTGAGAGTCAGCAACGCTGGATCCGTCGTTCATGCGGAAGAGAAGCCCTTGTCCCTCTACTGTCCCAACGTCCCGTTTCGTCTGACCTTCTACGGGCATAGACCGCCTGAGTGGTGGCGCTCTGAATCCTCGGCTCGCGGCGGCGGCTAAATCACTCTCAACCTTGCCGCGCAGGGCTGCGGACTCCCCTTGGCTCAGCGTGGATCTGGCAAACGCAGTTCCCCTTATGCTACGCGCGGCGTCGCGCAGGATCTCGGCGATCCTTATTGCCTGTGGGCCGGTCACAGAGGTTTCGCCTTTGACACGGGCAGCCAACGCGTCGCGACCGAGTACAGAGTTGATCGCGTTGCGGAGCCAGTCGACGATCTTCTCCCACGTCGTACGCTCTTGCGCCGTCAGCTCTTCGGAGTTGATCACCTTCTCGCCCAGGAACGTCAGGTATTCTTCTGTCTGAACCCTGGGGCTGGCGTCGCCGTACGCGTCGGGAATTGATTTGGTGATCTCCGGACCGATGTCTGTCCAGAGTTCGTCGAGCAGTTCGTTGAGGCGCTTCTGCCCGAATGCCTGTCGCAAGCCGTTGTGCGTACTCTCGTGGACCGCCGCCATCACGGCATGGTTTTCGTCCGTGAAGTTCTCGGCGACGTATATGATGCCCCTTCTCGTTCGCAAGGCTTCGACTTCTTTGTATGCGTCGGGGTTACTGAACTGTCTCTCGGCGTCAGCCTTGACGTAGTCGGGCAACTCTTCTGCTGTGTCTAAAATTTGGTAGCTCTGGCCGCCGCCGATCTTGGAATGGAACGTGTCGATCGCTGACTTGACCGCTTTCGTGGTCTTCGCGTCTTCAGTGTCGCTTTTGCGGAACAATGCAGTCCCTTTGTCGGTCTCGCGCGTTTCGATGGTCTGGAACAGATTGTCGAAAGCCTCTGCTACTGGGGCTATCTCGTCGGCCAACAGATACGGGTAACGATCGGGATCCAGTCCAAAGTCTTCTATCACCTTGATGTTAGCGAGGTAGTCGTTGCTGTAACCCTCCAGCTGCATCTTCGAAACGGTATAGTTCTCGAAAGCTCTGGCCGCGCGTTCAACGATGCGGGACCAGTAACCATCGGACCTTCCAGCGTCGATCAAACGGGAGCGTTTTGCCATTGGGGAAGCGTCCAGAGTCTTTACCAGTTCGGTAAACTGCTCCTCCACTTCAGGGCGAACGCCTTCAACCAACGTCCAGTCGGCGGCGTCTCTCAAGCTTCCTGCCCTTTTCAGTTCGTTGAACCGGTTGGCTGCAAGGGTGAATTTCTTATTCGGAGATAGGTATTGCGTTTCAGGGCTTTCTGTGATGTATGGACCGCCTTTGCCCTCGCCTCGAGCAGATCGTTCGCGCCGGAAATAGTTGTCAAGCGCGTGGAACCATTCGTGGGCGAACGTGCCAGCGCCGCGCGTCTTGGTAAGGTTGATGACTATCCGACCTGGTTCGTAGTGAGCGGACGCTTTTCCGGATCCACGCGACCCAAGCCCCAGGCCCAGCGTTCCATTGAGCGAAATGGCCTGCGGTGGAATGTCAAGGATGCTCGACAGGTCCATCATGGCGTCAAAAGCGGCGTTGAGCATGCCTTGGCGCTCTTTGAGATTCTTGCCCTGGGATACCCAGTTTCCAAACTCTACGCCGCGGAACCCGAACGTCGACAGAAACATCTCGGGAGTGGCGTCTTTGCCTTCCCTGTGGTCCTTGCCAGCGCGAGGGCGGTTCGTGTCCCGGCGAACGTCCTTTTCCTTGACGTTGTGCTGGGCTTTGATGTTCTCCCAGTCCTGTACGAGTGTGGCGTGTTCTTCTTTGATGAACGTCCGCGCTTCTTTAACGGTTGGGAATGTTCGCAGTTCTCGCTGAAGTTTATCGCCCTTTTTGTTGATGTCCCATTTGTTGCCGCGTCCCCTGATTTCAAACTTCATCTGGCTCTCGGCTTTTTCCTCGGACACCTTCTCTGCGACTGCGGCGTGCAGCTCTTTTTCGGTCGGCCTACTGATCCTGCGCTTGTCTACCTGAGCGGAGAAGATTGGGGTAGGCGTTTTGACTCCGTCCTTGATCTGGTAGGCTTCCGGATAGAACCGGACATCTCCAACCCTGTCCCAGTGTTCGCGCGGGATGTTACGCAAGACCTGGACCTTGTCTGCGAATTTCCCGAGAGAACTGCTGCTTTGGCGCATGCGTTTCAGAATCGATTCCGCGCCCTGGTCTTCTGCAAATCGCATAAGCCCTTGGACTTGCTTAACCTGACTCGCCCAACGCGCAACCTTGTGTTTTACCCGAGGCTTAGCTGGGATCTCAGATCTCAGTGCGTGAGCAATGGCTGCGAGGTCGTCGTCTTCAATCGCGGTCACTTCAGACTTGGGCCAGAGCTTCGAGAGCGGCTTTGTCTCAAAGTCCTGGTCGCTCACTTCGCGTGAAGCAAATTGAGCCAGGTCTTTACGAGCGCCGCCCAACTTTTCGCCGAAGTCCTGGAGTCCGGTATCGGTAACGGTTTTGGCTTCAGATGGTCCGAGCGGCTTCTTGCTCTTTGCCGCGGACTTGGCCTTGCGCTTAGCTCTCCGTTCTGCGACTGAAGGCTTAGCGGGGGCTTTCTTGGCTGGCTTCTCGACCTTCTGGGGCTTCTTGGCAGTTTGAGGCTTGTCGTCTGCCTGTTTTACGGTGAGCGGAGTGGAGTCGATTTCGGCCACACGCTTGTCCAGTTCCGCATTAAAGCCAAAATTGGACGCCTGCATCCCTGCTAGTTCATCGGGCGAAGCATCTGGGAACCTTTCAGCGAGGATGTCGATGTCTACCGACTGCTTGGACCCTGCGATGTGATCCCGCACCAATGCGGACTTGGTGGCATCTCCGCGCAACTTTAAGGCAATCGCGGCTTCTGTCATGCCGGGTAGATGGCGAATGTCTGTGTGCTGGGCAATCAACTCAACTCTGGAGTCAGCCCACTTTTTGAACTCCTGTTCTGTCATGGACGCGGCTTCTTGTGCCGAAGCGCTTCGCAACGCAAGCTGTTTCTTAATAATGGAATCGGTCATTGCTTGATCAGATGGAGACAGCGTGTCACCTGATCGAACCTTCTCCAGTACCCCCTCCTCGGCGGCAGTCTCTTCTGCGGTTAACTGCCACGGCAACGGACCATCCTGTGGAGTTGCCTCCTTTACAGGCGCTTCTTCTACCGCTGGCTCCTGCTCCTGGACCTGCTCCTTCAGAACGTTTTCGCGCGCCACGAGAAGGGATTCCTGCGCGTCCACGAAGTTCCCGCGTTCTTCAGTAAGGTCGAACGCCTTGGAGTTGATCGCTTCATCCTTGATGTACCGGGCTATCCGTTCCCGCGCGGCGGTGGCGATGCTCAGCTGTTGCTCAAGCGGCATGTCTTCCAGGGACTGCTCGCCCAGCTCTTCCGCGAACACGGACTCAGCGTCGTATCCAGCCTCTACCTGCTCGTTGTTGGGTTTGCTGATGAGGCTTGGCAGTGTCAACTCGGCCTCGACCTGGTCCGCTTCTGCCTGCTTCTGGACTGCGATCTCTGCCGCCTGTTCGTCCTGCCGACGCCGTGTGGCGATCGCGGCGTCCACGTCCAGTACTGGGACAGATACTTCACCTGGTCCTTCGATCGGAACGTCAACGATGACCGGGGGTATTTCCTCTTGCACGGGCGCTGGGGCTTCTTGTAAGCCTGCTCCCTGCTCCTGCTGGTTTATCCTGTTCCTCAGATTGTTTATGCGCTCAGTTGATTCAGCTACGAGTTCACGTTTTTTGACTTCTTCGTCAATGAATTTAGAGTAGTTATCAATAGCAGAATCGGCCTTCTCGCCAGTAATGCCACTCGCGTCAGCCAGCGCGCTTATTGCTCCGGGGGCTCCAGCGAGACCACCAAACGCGAGCAATGTAGGCCACGCTTCTTTGATGACTTTTCCTGCTTCGTTTGCCCTGTCAAATAACGCCTTCCCGCTACCGAACTGTCTTTTTAGCACAGCAGATTTGCTTATTTCGTCCCTGATCGCAGCGGCAAATTCCTTCGCCACAAGTTCGGTTTGGTTCTGCGCTATCTCTTCAAGTCCTTCTGCGCCTGCACCGCCCAGTATCCGCAGTCCAGACGTTGCCAGCCTCTTCAGGAGGTTTTGCCGTATCTTCGGATTAGCCAATAGTCCAGATATAGACAGACCCTTTTTCCCGAGAAATCCCAGCAGGCCTATCTCAACCGCCTCTATCCCGGCGTTGATTGGGCCAGCGATCTTTGCTACAGCATCAGAGATTTCAACGCTGAATCCTTGCTCACGCAGACCAGCGTAGATGTCCAGTGTATGGAACTTCTGTGTTGCAGTGAACGCGCCAGCAACCTTGGCGACTGATTCAATGGCTTTGCCTGCGACTCCGCTTGTGCCCAGTGCCCCAGCGCTACCTAGAGATACTGTCACCAGCTTTGCCAGTGCAGTTGCTACAATCGCGCCGCTTGCCGCATCGGCCATCAACTTAACTGAACCGCCTACGCCTGCCGCCGCGCGTGAGATAACCTCGCCCTCCTTCGGCTTAGGGCTGAACGCTGCAAGCTGTTCGCGCATATCCCGCCATTGCTCAGGGCCAATCTGTTCGCCCCCTTCACGTTCCTGATCTGCGATCTGCAATATGTCTTCACGGAAAGCTGTTGCGCCCTCGCTTCGCTTGAAATCAGCGCCGAACTCAAATACCTGTTCTGTTATGCTACGCTGTGGTTTTGCGGCGTCAAACTCTGGCGGCAGTTCGTCCGTAAACTCAAATGGCGCATCAAGCTCAGCGTCCGTCGCTGGTTGAAAGGGTTCCGACTCCAGTTTTGAGTCCAAGGTTGCCTTAGGCTTAACCGTCTCAGGAAGAGCCTCCCGGCGTTGACGCAATTCCGCAAGCCTAGATTCTGGATCGTACGCGGGCGGCGCAGGAACCTTCGTCCTTGATTGCAGTTCTTGAAGGCGCTGCTTAGGGTCGTAAGCAGGCGCGGCGGACGTTGCAGTTCTCGACTGTAACTCTTCAAGCCGTTGCGCAGGATTGTAAGCTGAGGTTGACGCGGGAACGGTGTCGGTTCTTGGTAAAAGGGGCATGTTTTGATTCCCGTATGGTAATGATTTGAGAACACTATAGGATGCGGGACGTCGGCGCGACTACTTGATCGCGCGTCGACGAGCCAGTTCGTCAAGGAGCGCCTGGGCTTCCGGGTTGGTCGCCGCGTTATCATTCGCTGCCTTGATAAGGCGCCTTGACGCATCAGACCCGCGATTTGCCAAGATAAAGTCGGCATCCTTAACTGCCTTTTGGGCTAAAGCCCCAGCGTCTTGCGGACTCTGGCTGTTTGTTTCTGTACGAGGCGCGATTAGGCTTGCTGGATTGCTTTGTTGAGCCGCAACCTGCCGATTGCGGATTGATGCGCCACTTGTTCCCGCTCGACGCAGGCTTCCCCTGATATTCTTTCGTCTCGCTTCTGCCGCATCTTCTTCTTGTGTGTCAATTCCGAACCGATACCATGGACCAGGCTTGTCTATTAAACCGCCTGCTGATTCATCGAGTTGCTCAAGTCCCATCTCTGCTTCACGCTTTACCTCTCCGTACAACTCAGGGGGAACGCCCATGGCTGTCATTGTTTCTGTTATATCGCCTCCGGTTTGTGCAATCTGATCGGCAATCTGTTGCGCCATTCCGCGAATCGTCGTCTTCTGTATCCTTTTAGTCTCTGCTTTCTGGTCGGCGATGGCCTGTTCTTGCTTCTCTGCGGCTCTGAGTCGGAGTCCAGACCCCTGCACTGCGTCGCTCGCCAAAGCTACGCGGGTCGGTTGCAGCCCTGCGTCATTCTTGATGACTTGCTCGCTTCTGCGGAGGGATACTCCCTGGCTCGCTACACGCCCTGGCTGTAGCTCTGCGCTTTGGTCGATGTTCTGCTCGGTAGCACGATTGATCAGTCCAGCACTTTGCACGCGATGAGGTTGCAATTCCTGTCTCTGCGTCAGGTCTTGGGTTCCCC
>Ga0307928_10001496_pt1 | contig 17723 bp, 19 predicted proteins | sample AceLakmetagen232_FD_201815 | JGI IMG/M metagenome (GOLD analysis project Ga0307928, IMG submission 201815) | Saline water microbial communities from Ace Lake, Antarctica - #232 | ecosystem: Environmental > Aquatic > Non-marine Saline and Alkaline > Saline | place: Antarctica: Ace Lake... | reverse complement strand
CACAATGTTTGTGTAACTTCCTGAATAAGCATTTATCGTTCCGGCACCATCGAATGTAAACGCACTCTCTGGCGTGATTGTTATGTCAACCGTTCCATACTGCTCTAGTTTTTCAACGTAGTTGCTACCGTACAAGGCTACCATTTGAGCATAGTTCGTTCCCGCGGTTGATGCTGTGTCAGTATAATTGCTCCCAGCAGTAGAAGCTGATACAAGCTCAACAGACTTCGCCAACGGAGAAACGGCACTGTTCACGTATTGAGTAGTCGCAAATCCGTTTGTTATACTTGAAGAAACTGAAATTGAATTAACAACATTAGTAATATCTTCAAACGTTGGCAAGGCATCAATCAATATTATTATTGTGTTTGTTGTAGTAACAAAAGCGTTGGTTGTAACATAGCCTGGCGCACCATTCAGCACACTTCCGGCACCGGTAAAACTTGATTCAATCACCGAATAATTGCCAATGCCTAGCGGATATTCTTTTGTTCCATCAATGGCAATAATAGAATAATAAAAGTTAGTTATAACATCGCCAGTCTCTCCGCTGTCCAAATCAATACTTATTTCATGCGTATCATTGCTCGTCCAGGAGCTTGTTGCTGTGTAATAATTCGTTGATGAATAAGTTTCCCTTGCCTCAAAACGAGCTGTAACGCCCGTGATGTCCGCAAAGTAGTTGTCCTGTGTAAGCTTAAGCCTAATCTCCATGTCTGCCCCCTGCAGTACATTCAAGTCAGGTAGCGCTTGAATCTGTTGATACTCCCCATTAATTTCTAAAGTCTTGTATGGCTGTGCAATCAAACTTGTTACAATTAGCAACAATCCAACTATTACATTTGTTATCTTTTTCATTGTGTTTCTTTCTTTTAGTTATCTTTTCTTTCCAAATATGGATAAAATTCTTGCATATAATTACCTTGTACAAAATCATCAGTATTTGTTACTGTTTGCTCAAACCAATTTGTATCAGCAGGCAAAGGAAATGATCTCGCAATATTAATATAGCTCGTCGAACTAACCAAGTCTTCTGGTTGAAGAACTAACGGGGTCGACATTAAAGGGTAAATATTACTTGCAACACTTGTTGAGTTTGCCCAATCATAAAAAGGTTGCGGACCATCTATGCTAAATATACCACGCGAAACATAAATCGAATTGACAAAATAGGAATCAGCAAGATGGTTTGTATAAAAAGAAGGATAACCGAAATCACAAATCACTCTAATAACAGAAGGCGTTCGCGCTTTTACCTCTCCCCAAGTGTGTTTGGGATGCGAACTGACTTTCCATGAATCTGCATCAAAATAAGTTGCTTGGCGGTAAAAAACTGGAACATTAGAAACCATTGCAGATGCTATATCTAAAGCATCTTGTAATGCTATTCTTTGATATGGAGTTTGGTCATCATATACACTGCCAACATAAGCATTTGTAGCAAATCCATAATAATACCAATTAGAAACAACATCAATTTGATACGCCCCACCCTCTTTAATAAAAGCATAATCAGTCATATTGCAAACATTTGAAAAGACACTATACATATTAGAATAAACCAATAAAGTTGAATGGTTTATATTAGTAACATTATATTTAAAACTTCCGTATGGCTCAAGAACTACATCGCCACTCATAACCATATTTGTATTGTATTGATAATATAACTCGGTCGTGTTATAAGTTGAAACAGGCAATTGATAACTCATGCCATTAACTTTGTAAAAAGGGTCAACATCAAAGACGTTTGTTTGAATTGCATCAGAACCAATAGCTTTGCCTGCAATACCATCAAAATAATATGATGATAATATTGGTTGATAACTATAAGTCTCTACAACAGGATTATTCGTTGAAATTGTCGCATTTATTCTGTCTGAATATGATAAACTAATTGTGTTTTTTGCATTCTTTGATAACGCAAGGATTTGTTGATTATCGGTTGTTTGAAATCTTGCAAAGATCCCTGGTCTAACATAATTAGACCACCTTGTATAATCATCAACAACCGCAGACCAAGTTTTACGATAAATACCAATATCTTTGTTTGGCTCAACGTTTTGCACAAACAAATAAGGCACATTAATATTTGTTTCTCCACCCTGAATTAACATATTGATATCATAAAATTTAAACAATTCTTTGTTTTGACTTATAACCTCCTCAAAGGGACAAACAACATTTGTTGGAGTTGCATAATAGTTGTAGAAATTAGTTCCAACTGCCATCAAATTATTAGGCAAAAAATATTCTCTTTTTCCAACTGTGAAAGGTATCGGCTGTCTGTTAGCCCTATAAATATAATTTGCCATCGCCTGTAAAAAATCAATATATATTTCAGATGTCCAGTAAATATTAGTGCCGTTTATTGTTGTCCATGGAACAGAATTTATTGCATAAGGGTAGAACTGGGCATCACTTGTAACCTGTTTAGTTACGCCTGAAACAATAGACGTGGAATAATAATCCAAATCATAATGGTTCGCAAAATCCGTTGATATTATATCAGGATATATCCATAAAAAACGTGATGCGTTTGAACTCCAATTTGTTACGCTATTCAAACTTGATTCCAAATAACTAGAACCCCATAATTGAAAAGGAAGAACGCATATCAAAAGTAATTTTAATAGATGTTGTGCCACTTGCTGTCTCCGATGTGAATTTGTATAAATAATAATAAATCTTGCCCTGGTCAATATCGTCCTGTAAAATTGTATCAGCAATAAAGAATGATCCAATTGATGATGGCGGATTGATTTCCAACGCAAGATAATGCGAACCATCAGAAATGCTAGTTGCAACCGACAAATCAGTTTCACCCTTTGACAGATACCCACCGCCAACAACCTTTATATATCCAGCTCCAATAGTAAGTGTTGACGGTCCAGAATCCTCATCGTTAACAAAACCAATATAATCAAAATTACCTGGATAACTCTCACCAACAAACGCACTAACAATCCCATTCCTAACAGACGTTGTAACCCCATCCCCGCGGAGAGTAATGCGTTCCAGCTCGTCTTTTACTGCTCTAAACAAGTCCTTAATTGCAATAACCCAAGATTTGTCGCCAGCATTAATTAAAGGTTCTCTAATTGCCATAAGAATTATTTAAAGGGAACAAGTGAGTATTCCCACCTTTCTGTGATTCTTACCTTGTCGCCATTTTCCGAAATTGGTTTTGCCATTAATCGCCAATGATTAGCAGTTGTTCCAGTCAAACCAGTTGGAGTGCCTACTATTCCGATGCCTATTCCGGAAACAGCAACAAGATTAATTTCCGACCACGTGAAGTTTTTTTGATAGCTTGTATATTCATAAATTAGACCGCCAATGTCCATTGTTTTCTGACTAGCAGCAAAAGCAGCATCACTTTGAGTAGACAGCGACGACGGAGTCAAAGGATCCTCAACAGTAACCGCTCTGGATGTATAATTTACACTCCTTTCAATTGTTCCAACCTCCCAGCTTGACCCTTTTGAACCAGGCAATCTATAAGTCAAAATAACATCAGTGACCTCGGGAACTTTTCCATCAACTGTTTTGCTTTTTTTGGAAAGCTGAAGATTTGTATAAACAGCATGAGCATCGCCATCATCAGGAAGACTGTCAATGTTTGCAGTTAAAATCCACCCTCGTTCAATAACAGTATCGACGCCATTTTCTGTTGTTACTTCTGTTCCACCTTCTTTTACAAAAGTGTTGCCTTGCCCAGTTTGTGAATATACACTCATTAGAAAACTATTGCCTCCTGTCTTAAAATATGATCAAGCAAAGTATTTGTCCGCTTGTTTTGTGCCAATTGCTGTTGCGCAATTCTCGAACGTTCTCCAGCTTTCATTGCTTCCGTCTGCGTTCCACCACCAAAAATCTTGTTTATACCTGATTGTTTACTGAACGCTCTGGCCATTCCATTTTCAACCCCGTTTGCAACTCCATCGTCTCCTGAACCAAGTTTGCCAAGTGCAACTTTGATTTCAGGCATTTCAGGCAGTTTAAACTTGCCGGCTTCCATAAATTCTTTAGGCATGATTTTCTCTAGCAATCCTCCAATTTTAGCTTTACCATCGACAAAACTTTGTTTCATGCCATCCATAAAGTTTTCACCCACGGATTTGCCATTGCCTTCCGGAGGACCCAGCATACCCAACCTATTAGAAACATCCTTGTCAATTGATTCTGAGGCCTTGGCAAACTCTTCTGAAAAACCCGGGCCAATAGAAGTAAACCAAGCCTTTATTTTTGCGCCAAATCCTTGCAGTTTAATAAGCTCTTTTGCAATAATCGTTGACAAGTCAAAACTCTTCTCAAGTGCTTCACCAAGTTTGAATGCTGCAAAGATCCCCATAACCGCCAAAAGAATTCCTCCCAAAGGACCAACTAAAGTCGTGAAAAGTCCTTTGATAAGCATTCCGCTAAGTTTTAGCAGCGGAACTGCAAGCCCAGTCTTAAATGCCAAAGCTACTCCGGCAATTACAGGAAGAATGACTTTAGATGATCCGTGAATCGCCTTGCCCAAATTCCACATTGTTTTTATTACTGTTCCAACATGTTCAACAATTGAAATTGCGCCAGTTTTGAGAGTGTTCACAAATTGAGGAAAAGCCGCACTGTTTCGCAAGGCAACAACCTTTTCAATCATCATTTTTATAACAGCATTTATCTTGTCAAAAGAAATCACAGAGATTGCCAGACCTAGAATAGCTTTTTTAACTTTCAGAATGTTATCTTTAAACTCAACCGCTGCATCAACCTGTTCTTTTGTCAAAACAATTCCAAATTTATCCGCTTCTGCTTTCATGTTCTTCAATCCGTCAGCTCCACCCGCCAGCATTGGAAGTAAATCTACTCCAGCACGGCCAAACACTTTGACAGCCATTGCAGCCTTCAAAGTAGGATCTTTAATATCAGCAATTGCAGTCAAAAAAGTACTTAACTGAACATCTGGACTCTTGCCTTTTATATCATCATAACTAAGCCCAAGCGTATCTAAGACATCAGTATAAGTCTTTGTGCCGCGACCAGCTTCGTAAGTCAGTAACGCCATTGCCTTCATCCCCTTGCGAAGCGAATCAAGAGAAGCTCCAGACAATTCAGCAGCATGTTTATATCTAGCTAACTCCTCGACACTAAGACCTGTCTTTTTGCTAGTCTTATCAAGCTCATCACCAAGATTTGCAACCTTATTTGTTGCAATAGAAGCAATCCCCAAAGCAGCAGCACCGGCAGCAATTCCAATCATTGCCATATTTTTCGCACCCTTAACAAGAGGTGCTCCAATGTTTCTATTGAACTGCGCAGTTTTTCTGCTTGCTGAACGCATTCCATTCGAGAATGGTTTAATGTCCATTCCTAAAATTGTTTTTAATTCTTTAGCCATTTCTAAACCTTTGTATTTCTCGGTGAAAAATCATGCTATAATTTATTGGTGTCCAATTGTGCTTTTTATGCAAGCTCTTTTCTGCAATCCAGCAAAGGGCAATTTCAGATGCAGAAACATTCCACAAAAACTCTTGTCGTGACAATCCCATATGACTTAATGCAAAATTAAGCATATGGGCGTAACCTTTTAGCCCTGCAGCATAATCTATTTTTTTTTAGTATCATCATCTGGCATACCTTCGCCAGCAATTGCTTCAACTGTTCGATATTGTTCAAGCTTATTCAAATACTCGTCTTTCATTCTGCTATACAATTTGTTCTCTTCATCTGTCTTTGGAAATGCAAATTTTACTGCCTCATTAAAAAACTTTATTGGATTACGCAACTTTTGGCGGATTTTGAGTGGATCAGCAAGATAAAGCATATACACGCCAATGAAAACAGAATCCATATCCGTTACCGTGTCTGGATTGTCTTTGTCTTGTGCGTGATAGATTTCCACCAACCGTTGAACTAAATCACCAATAAGCATTCGATAACCTTCCGCAAGTGGTGCAAGCAATTCATCAGCAAAAACAATACTTTCAGGCGATATCTTTTCAAATGCCGCCTTTTCAATTGCATCTGCTGATGCTTGTGCCTTTTCAATAACTTCTTGCGTTACTTTCTTTTCATTTTTTTTTGCTGTCATTGTTGTTTTTACGTTGTTGTAGTTGCTGTTGTTTCTGTCAATGCAAACCCATAACTAGAGCCTTTTAAACTTCCTGTCATCAATTCTTTAGATTTCAAAGAATTAGTCAAACTATTGACAAGAATTGCATCGCTATGATTGCCAGTAGGAGTAAATACTGCCCCAACAATTGCCTTGGCTGGATATCCTGTGTCCGAAATTGTAAATTGAATATCTGTGTTTGATTTGATGCTCGTAACACACGCAAGAACAATATTGCCTTGTCCATCTTCTTTCTCGTATGTTTCGCCTGTTGTTTCCTGATCCGAAGAATCAACTATAAAAGTTGCTTCTGATTGTGTTCCAAATGTTGGATTGCTTAATGTTCCAAATAATGCTACATCACTCATGATTATACCTTTCTTTTTGTTTAAGCCAAATTGGTGGCTACCGTAATTTTATATACTTTACTTTTCTCAAATGTTTCTGTTGTTGTGTCGAGTCCTTGCTCTGAATCTTCTTCTACAATTCCCTTTACCAGCAAATAATTATCCGGCAAGCTTTCAAAATCTGCGTTTATTTTCTCAATAGAAAACCTTTGAAAAACGCTGTATGAAATTCGGCGAAGCATCGCTCTTGTTTTGTCATCGACACAATGAGTGCGAACTGTCAAATTTAAGGTGACAGTTCCAAATCTTGCCCCTGGCGAATATTCAATAAAAGGCTGACAATCAACTAATACAGCTGGATAACTAACTTCTGTCTGTTTTTTTTCTTCAAAATTGAATCCAACAATATTAATTTTAAATTTACTGCTGTTCAGGCTGGAGCCAATTACAGAAATAAAAGCTTTTTCAATGAAATATTCAGTTGTTTCCTCGTTTACCATTTCTTTCCAATTCTCCTTTCAACTCTTAAAGCAATTCCCTTTGCAGCCTTGCCAAGTGCGTGACTTTCTAAGTTAGGATTAATCTTTAAAATATAAAGCAATCTATTCCAAATCGTGGCTGTTTCATTAAATTTCTGACGTGTAAAAGCAACTCCAGAAGTTTTCTTTCTTAATCCTGCACCTGAAACACCAGCTTTTACATCTCGCAACGCCCCATACCATGAATTCTTACTTGCTCCAACATTAGGAACCTTTACAAAATCCATCTTTTTAGCTTCCGCCTGACTCATGCCTTCAGAACCGTGAAGCAAATGCGTTCGGGCTCTCGCATTCTGACTTAAGACAATGACTCCCCAGTATTTACTTTTTGCATCCCGGCGTTTTCTGCCATTTGGAATCGTGTCAAGTCTGACAAGCTTTCTTTTTGAATTCTTTCTTGCCTGCTTTGTTTCTTTCCGGGCAGACTTAGTAAAATAAACCGCCGCCCACTTCAAAACTTCTGTCTTTGTCGTCTTTAAATTCTCAAATTCATAGCGTAGAGCCTGTTTGAATGCCGTCATCGAATTTGCATCAAGCTTTATTCCAATTGGTTCACGTTTCGCCATGATCTTCTCTTTTCCCGTACTTTCTCGCTACAGCGAGATTCTTTTTCTTTTTCCCCTTTAGGGCCAGGGCCTTAACCTATATATTCTGCTTCTAATCCTAACTTAATATAAAGCTCGGACATTTCCTCAACTTCACCGATTCTCCGTTCGGACTCAATACTCCCAACAAGCCAAACTTTCTTGCCTGAATCATCCTTGGTAATTTGCTGTGCTTTTTCCATTTTCACAATAACCGTGCAATCATAATCAGGGAAAGCTCCCCAAATTGTTGTCTTGTCAGCAACTGTCTCATCAACCTTGATTGCAGAAAATTCATTTCCCTTATATCTAACTGTCCTCTGTGCAATAGAAAAAGTGCGCCTGCATATAGAAAACATTCTGCCAACCATCGCATCATCCATCATAACTCCACCCTTTTCTTTTCTTGCCTCAACGCAGTTGTCTTAACTTGCCCCAACGCAGTTGTCTTAACTTGCCCCAACGCAGTTGGTACTTTCTCGCTACAGCGAGACCCTTTTTCTTATCTTGCCGTCACGCAGTGACTAAAGCAATCCCGCCAAAAACTCAAAAACACCAAAATGAATAAGCAAACCACCCAGAACCACCCCAACAGAAACATTCTTGAAAGCCGAGATAGTTCTCTCAACCTTGTTAACTCGACCGTTCGTCTTCGTCGTCTGCTCCTCAATGCGCTTGCTTATTTTCTCCATACTGTCAAGCTTGTTATTAATGCTCTCAAGCGTAACATCCCCAGCGCCAAGCCTTTTTTCAATATTCGCAATACGCGCTTTCTCTGTGCATACATTCATCCAAAAACTCACCTTCCGTTTTTTTCTTGCCCCAACGCAGTTGTCTTAACTTGCCCCAACGCAGTTGGTACTTTCTCGCTACAGCGAGAGCCTTTACCATCCACGCAGTGGATAGCCTTAAAAAAGGCGGACGAGGGAAGGAGCGCCCCCGCCGCCTAGGAGAGGTAAATTTACGCAGTTGTTGCGGCTGTTGTTTGAGCAGTCGTTGCGGCTGTTGTTGCTGTTGTCTGTGCTGCTGCAATAGCTGTTGCAAGACTGAAAGTCAGAATTACTTTACCAGTTGCGTTAAACTCTTCAATATCCAACCAACTCGTTGCATCATAATTGTTGCAGTGGTTGTCATCGTTTGGAGCTGCATAAATCTCAAAAGGTTCCGTTGGATTTTCTTTTCCATAATATACAACTGTTTTTGCATATATAGGATCTAGCTTGTGAGATATTTCGCTTGGATCTGCAAGCTTGACAACTGCAAGGGCATCTGTCTGTCCTGAAATCTTCCACTGGTCGTCATCGCCAATCAAAATTTCATCAACTGGAAAAACACCTTGAAGACAAGCAAGAAATGCCATTGGTTCAAGAGATAGAACTTGCTGGGTTGTAAGTCCACCAAAAGATCTGAACATTAAGTCCTTTACTTCTGGAGCTTGTTTGATCTGATTGAAAATATAATTGCTCATAACAAGAGCAGCTTTACCTTTAACCTTTTTGATTGACTGTACTGCGTTGGCAACACCAACAAGAACTCCACTTGATATATCGGTTGCTGTCCCGTAAGATGTAGCGTCAATTAGCACTTCTGCCTGTGCACCTTCAATTGCTCTCATAACAGAGCGTTTTGAGCCCATTGCACCAAGTCCGTCAACTGCTTCCAGTCCACCCATCTGTTCAACTTCTGCCCAGGGGACTGTATAGCGTTTGATATATTCTGCAACAGAAAAATCAAGGTTGCTTGCTGCCAAAACTGTGCCTGTTGGCGCATCTGTTACAGATCTGCCAGTTTGTGCGGCTACGTCTGATAGTACTGCCGTGTAATATACTTTACCGGCTTTTGTTGCTGATTTCAGCGTTGGAAAAATCTTGCTTCCAATATAACCTTCAGGAGCGTTTACTTCTAAAGCCGCCAGATCAGGACGATTTCCTCGTTCAGTTTGTTTTATCATTGTCTTTTCCTCATATCGCCCGATATTTTAATAAATTTGCCCGACTTCTTCGTTTTCTTACCGTACTTTCTCGCTACAGCGAGAGTTATTTGTTCTTATCCATAAAATCTCTATAGATATCCGGATACTTGACCCTTGCAGACGCATAATCATCATTACATGACTTCAATGCTTCATTCCAAGTCGTAACTTCACCAGCTGAACTCAAGCCAGTCTTTGTGAATTTTGCCAAACGTGCATTTAAGGTTTTAAAATCCGTTGCAAGTTTGCTGTTTTCTGTCGAAAGTGTTTCCGCTTCCGCCTTCATTGCTTCAATTTTTGTATCTCGCTCGGAGATATCATTCTTAAAGCCTTGAATCTGATCTGCAAAATCTGCCATCAACGCACTCTTTATAGATGCCTTTAATGCAGAAGTGCCTTCAAGATTCTCTTCCTCTGTAGTTTCATCGTCCGTTTCTTCGGCTTCGAGTTCTTCCACATCAGCAGTTTCATCTGTAACCTCTTCGGTTTCCACAGTTTCTTCTGTTACTTCATCAACCTCAGAAACTTCATCGGCAACCGCCGAAGCATCTTCGTTTGTTCCTGCTACAGCAGGTTTTTCTTTTGTGTTCTTTGCCATTATTTCGTCCTCATTTTGGGTTAAAAAATCCTCGGGCAATGGCTTTGTTGCTTTTGCCATCATCTTGTTGAGTGCAGAATAAGATGAAATGCTGAAAACATCTTCCACCTTGTCAATAAATCCCCACTCAAGAGCCTCGTCAGCCGTCATCCAACGTTCTTCATCCATCAAACCAACAAAGTCCTGGAGCGACTTCTCACCATTTGCACATCTATCATGATAGAATTCGGCAAACTGTTTCTCATAATTCCTCAAATCAACCGCAGACTTTTCCAATTCCGAAGCATTACCCATTGCAAGCGTCCAAGGATTATGAACAAGCCACCGCCCATTCTTAGCCATAATGACCTCGTCACACGCTAAAGCAATGGCTGTTGCCATCGATGCTGCAATCTGTACATTTGCAACCGTCTTTTGTTTCATGCCACCAATTAAATTAACAATTGCATTACCATCCCAAACATCGCCTCCTAAAGAATAAATGTTGAAGGTTACTGTCTTTACATCTGAATCAAGAGACTCAATAAGCCACCTCATCCTGTCAAACCAGACTTCCCATCCAATTTCACCATGAATATCAATCTCGGCAAGGTCGCCTTCAATTTTCTTTGCAAAAATTCCTGTAATACTAGCTCTCATTATTATTTCCTTCCGTTGAACTATTACCTTCGTCATCCGTGTTATAAGCTTCAATAATTGCTCCTGCAACTGTCTCAAACATCGCAAGTGGCAAACCAAGCTCTTTAACATAATCTGTCTGCTCACCAAGCCCAGTTAAAATCTCTCTCCAGTTTGGTCCCAAAAGCTTTGACCAGTCTGTCGTTCCGTTCTTCAATTTCATTCTTACTGCTGTCTCTGCTTTCAAATTGTCAACCTCACGCATTGTCGGCCATGTCCAGCTGATTCTTGTCTCCCACCCTGCAGAAAGTTTTGTGATTTCTCCTTTGCGCATCGCCCAGGAAAAAACTTTTTTCGAGATCCAGTCACAGACCTGACGTTCAATCCACTTCTGATCATCTTCAAAAGTCGGCCATGTCATAATCTGTTCACCTCGGAAAGCTGTATAAGATGTACTTGCTTCTAAATTGGTATAACACTTTGCAAGTCCGCGCGAACTTCCTGCCTGACCCATTACTGATTGAATGAATGCAAGCATGTTTGTGTTTGGACGATTATTGTCTAAAAGCTGAAAATCATCACCGTCTTGCAAATATTCCATCCACCCGCCGGTATATGCCTCAAAATTCTCATAGTTCGGCAGCTTGTCAACAACATCCAAAGCATCGGCAGTGGAACCGCCCTCTGCAATCTCATCTACAATCTGTTCAACAACATAATCTGCATCTGCAACTTCATCTTTGCGTGTAATCTTGCCAACTCGCTTGGCACTAGCCTTGGCACTTTGAAGCTCTGCCGATTGCATTTCGTAAACATCTTGAATCTGACTGGCCGATGTAATAATCGATCCAACACCACGACCTTGTTTCAATCTCCAGGGCTTGCTCACAAATCGGGCGTCTTCTGTTTTGAGAATCAATGCGTCTTTCAAATCATCAATACAATTCAATCCTCGCTTGCCAGAAACAACAAAAGCAACAATCTTGTCTGTAATTGGATCTCTTAACAATCCTTGGTCTTGCGTGTAACCCTTATATTCTGATTGTTCAAGAGCCGTCTCGCTCAATTTCACAATCTGGTCTGATTCCCAGAAAAGCAATTTCCCGGAATCCTCAAACAAGTTATCATCAACGGCAACAATGAAATCGCCTTCACGATGAACTGTTGTTACCATGTTTTGTAAAATCTGATTCCAGTGAAGTGACTCGTTGCAGTAATCAGGAGAGGCGGCCCATATTTCATTAAACCACTTGGATGCTTCTTTTGTGCTTTTGGCTTCTGTCTTTGAATCTCCACCAGTATTAACCTGAATCTTTGCCAGGTTTCCGACAACGTTTACCTTAAATTGATGTTGCTGCGCTCGCATCGGCGAATAATTACGCTCAAGATCTCTTGCAGCATTAATTCCAAGCAGCCTTTTGCGTGTTGGAAAAATCCCAGCCTCATCAGTCTGCTCAATTCTTGGAGCTTTCCTCTGATCGCTTGGTTCAGATATCTCATACTTCGCAACAATCCCTGAAAGCTTCTTCACCTCTGACTTAAGTTTTTTATTGAATAAATCCATCAAATATACCGCCTGTCATAAATTTTCATTCTACTTCTGCGATGATTCAATATCCGTGAAGCAAGAACCCGTTCTCTTCTTTCCAAATATGGAATCTGTTGTTTGGAATAAGTTACCGACATGCCGCCGACACTCACACTGGCTTCAAACTCCCCGCCGTTCAGAGTAGTCAAAGCTGTCTTTATCGCTTCATATTCATCAAGTTGAGCTTGTGTTGCCATAAAATTCCTTTCCTGTACGGGCGACACGCATGTCGCCGCCTTTCTGCATTCTTGCATTTATGCAATAATCAAAAAAAAAGGGCAGACCGCATATCCTCGGGCATTGGATATGCGATACTGCCCGTATTTCGCTTACATTATACTAAGAAAAATCAACCATGGGAACCCACTTGCACCCACATGTTGGGGAAAATCGTCTTTTTTTCTCAAAAAACCACTACATCTTGTGCTTTTTCTCTAAAAACATTCTTTTTTTACGTACGGGCGACACGCATGTCGCCCTCTTTTCTTTACACCCTCCTGAAAATTGCCTTATGCCCACAAACCTTACACTTCTTACTCGCCTGCTCAAAAACATCAAGATTCCTATAACCTTCAACAGCAACAAATGAATCAAGAGCATCACACATCTCACAACGAGTATGATTAACAACAACAACCTGACTAACATCACCTGCAGGTGTTCGCGGTAGCCTCTTCCTGATAGCACCCTGATTCCTGTGCATAGCTACTCCCTTGCTCTTAGCAATAGAAGACTCTCCACCCTCCCACTTGCGAATCATCAGCTTGTGCCAATTCTTTCCATCGCCGCAAGCCTCGCGAACTGCCTTGATACTCTTCTCTCTTGCTTTTAAACAACTCTCAATACGCTTTAATTCGCCTGTTTCAGCTTTACCAAACAACATCCATTTGGTCAGCTTGTCTCTTAAATCTTCCGGACAAAACGCTGCAACAAAAGCAAGATGATTCACAAAGGAAACAATCCCAGCATTAGGATCCGGAGCGCCACGATGATGCGGCGATGCATACATGTGATCAACTACATCATCTAAAAGCCATACACGCCCACCGCACATACGATTTGCAACAGAAACTGTCTGCTCTGCGCAACCCCAACCACGCAGCAGCTGCCAAGGCTTGCCTATCTCATAATAACGCTCACGCCTAATCCCATAACACGCACCCATAGCACAAGCAATCTTTCGTGCAGGCTTCTTTCCGCCACCCTTATACCACTTCGCACCAACACCACGCCTCTGACCAAACTTCGCACCAGGACGCACGTTTTCTTCAATAAAAGAATGCAAAGAACATCCGCCATGAAGAGAATCACCCTGCCATTCCCAATCAACTGAATTCATCTTACAGCATGTAATATCATCAGGGAATTTTCTTAAATGATCCGCAATAGTATTTCCCAAACCAGCAGGAAACTTCATATGCCCATCAACATAAATCAAAACATCAGCCGTCGACCTCTCCGCAGCCCAATTCCGACAAGGCCCAACTCCCCGCAAACTCATCCAAGGAATATCAAAAACAACAGAAACACCCTTTACTCTAGTTCCACATCTGCGACCACCATCAGCAGTAACAAACTCCGGTTCATTGAAATCACTATCCTTGAAAATATCAACTATCGGCAATTCAACCCAATCATGATCACCATCCAGCACAACCCTAATAGAACCATCAACACCCTTCAAAGCATCAACCGCACTCATCAAAGTAACATCAAGATTCTCCTTAAGCTCATGACAACTCGTCACAACAAACTCAACCGAAACATTCCCATCACTCTTTTTCATCTTTCAATTCCCTTCTTCTTTTTGTTCATTCTCGCTACAGCGAGACTTATTATTATTCTCAAACTCAAACATCTCACAACTCTTAGAATTTCCACGCACCCACACTTGCTCAATCTCACACCAAAGCGCACCATTCCTTGTTGTTAAGTTTTTACATTGCCCACACGCATAACAATTCCGATCACCCACATCAAACTCTAAATTCTTCATTCTTCATTCTCCTTTTCTAAAATCTCCATGGTTAAACTTCTTGCCAAATTTCTTACGACTTTTATATTTTATATTCCAAAAAGAGATAATAGCCATATCTAAAAAAACGCCACCAATAACACCTATACAAAATACTATTAACATTAAACTACTCATCTCATACTCCTTCTTTTTCTTTAACTTGCTCCAACGCAGTTGGTCTCGCTACAGCGAGACTTGTTTTTTTTTAACTTGCCCCCACGCAGTGGGTTATTTTCTTTGAACTTTACTCTTCCTAACCTGTCTTTTTTTCTTTTCCGCCTGACCAACCTTCAAAGGCGTAGTCCCAATGCCAGCAAAAACCGCAAGAACAAAACAATAAACCCCGGCATCAAGCCAATCATGCCACCCCGGCTTAGTGTTCCATTTATAAATATAACTCCCATCCTTAGCCTTAACCTTATCTGTCAATCTCTCATTCAGAATATGAACCGAAAAATCTGTATGATTTCCGCTCCACAAAGTAATCCCGCCCGGAGTACCAAACGGACCCAGAAACGATCGCTGAAAATTCTCACGCCAATAATCAACATCAGCTGCAATAAATCTGCCCATTACACTCTCTGCAGGATGACATCGCTCAAGAGCTTGACCAATGCAACCCTTGCCCGCTGGATTGTATCTGTCAGACGAAAACCCGCGCAAAACTCTACAATTTAAACCAATGATTCGCCCGGATGTCGCTACAAACTGCTGAACGGTCTCATGTTCATAACCCCCATCAATTCCCCAGGCCTGCGGAATAATCAATTTCCCTTTGCGTACAAACTTAATTGCTGCCAATTCATTGCCGTGATCAACCAGCGCTTGAAAAATCTGTTTTTTCTTCTCAGTTGCATTGGCATTCTTTTCCACAATTCCTTTACCTCCACGATCAAACCTGCAGTAATCAATAATTGATGAACTATGATCCGAACCAAAACCAATCGTTACTGTGTGCAGTCCATAATGATTTATATCGGTCGCAGTAACCAATACCTTCACCCACTCGGGAACCTCAAACCGTTCTCGGTTCGGATCTGCCTTGCTCAAAATAGTTTCAGAATCTAAATCAAATATCGTTGCATCATGCTTCAGTGGCTTGTTCTGCATTTCGCTGGCAAACGATTCTTCGCCCATGTCAAAGAAGTCATACATTGTATGCCAGAATGCATCCGGTTCTTTCTTCTTGTCATAACCATGTTCCCAACATAAGCATAAACCTTCTGTCATCACAGCTTTGTTGTCTTTATAAAAACACTTGGCAGCATTCATTTTTATGTCGTCAGGATTATCTAAAATAATCTTATACCACTGTTCCCATAAAGATTTTCTCTTGCTTTCTTTCTCAAACCAGTCAACTGGCCACGATATAACCATCTCGGACCGTTCAGAAAACCATGAATTGTGTTCTAAATAATGAGTTGCAACATCATCCGGTTCAATTACCGTGCAGGCCATTAACATTGCAATTCTTTTTTTCCTGCCGGAAAGCCCTTTTATATCTTTGTCAATTGTTCTAACAACCTTGTCAACCTGACCAATGCTTGCTGCAATAGTGCTGTCCTGCGGATCATCAAGTAAAACAAGATCTGGACGTGACACGCCTAATCCTTTTAAACTCTTCTTTAATCCTCGACTTGGAGCGCCTATTGAGATTGTTCCGAAAACTCCAAGGCCGCCTGGAAGAACAATCTTATGCGCTGACTTGTCAACACTCGCACCAATCAGTTCGGTCGTATCTGACCAATATAATTTGACCAGGCGTAAAGGATTTACCGTCTCTGCAAAAACAACTAGATCTGGATAATATTCGTGCAGCAGTTCGTTGGTGGCAAGCTCCTCAAGCCACATGTCAAAAGTCTCTTTGCTTGCAAGTTGGGTAAGACCACAGAATAAAGGAAACTTTCTTAACCTTGAAAGAACGGCCCACAGGCACAATCTTTCAAGAATAGAACTTTTTCCAAGACCACGGGGGGCGGCGTACACTCCATTCTGTCCAGTCTCGACAACTCTCTTCGCTCCCTTGATAATCTTCTGATGTATCTCCGCCCAGGGATCCTCAAAAGTTTCATTAAAAAAAAACTTTAGCCAATCGGCAGGATTCTTTTCAAGTATTGTCCGTTTTCTCTTTTGTGCGGCAGTCAGTTTCTTCCGCTCTACTGCATGCGACTTATCCCTGAAACGCTTCTGTTTCTCAACATTTGAAAGCGGTTTTCTCTTGCTACTCTTTACACCTCCATTTCCATCTATATTTTTTTTTTAATTTTAACTTTCATCGCCAAAATCCAACTCAACTACATTTCCAGCCGCTAATTCAAGATATTGTTTTGATGCTGATGAGTCACCTGATAAACCTTTATCAAGCAAAACCAACCTAGTTAACATCTCAGCTGTATATTTTTGTTTCAAATAAATATTTAATAATTCCTCATCATTTTGAATCACCTCGGCAGAGATGCCAACAATAATAGCAGTTGAATCAAAATCCATTTGAGACTGACCACACCCTGCAAGATTATTTAATTGTTCGTCACTAAATCTCTTTTTTCCAAGTTTTTTAGAGTCAGGTTTATTTTTTTTGGACTTAGTTGCAGGCTTCTTGGGACCACTTTGCTGCTTCTTGGCTTGAGGTTTAGATTGTATGCTCGATTTTTCCATACATCAGTGTCTTTCATTTGATTTGCAATATGATTCTTTTCATCGTTTGTCGAGAAAACATCATTTTGATCAGTAGTATCAAAAACTGCATTAACTAAATCTAACATATAATTAAGAAATACAGGATCATCGCTAATCTCAAAATCTTCAATACGTTTATTCATATTAAGATTCATTGAAGTTCTTATAACAAGATTCCATTCATCGTTATACAACAACATAAACTTTGCATGACTTGAGGCAGTTCGTATTGATTCGGCACCAAAATTATCTTGCAAAATTTGACAAAGCTCCGGTTGTCGACTTTTAAAACTTCTGGGAATCAGCCATTTCATGGAAAGCAACTCGGATCTATTACAAAACGTTTTAGCTTTTTTGATATCCGCACCTGCTGCGGTCCATGTTGCAACAACGCAATGTGCTGGACCTATCTCATTCAGACAATGTTCCAGGATATTTATAAAACTGAACTGACCACAATTTAAACCGAAAATTTCACATCCGTGTTTTAAAGGACCGATAAGAACTCCTGCCATTGCTGAAGTATGAGCTAGGATAACTCTTTCTTTAGCAGTTCGATTAATAGCTTTATTACAATTATCAATCTGATTAATTAAAATAGATTTCCCCGCCATTGATTTCACTTTCATAATACTTATTTTAAAACTACAAGGTAAAAATATAACTATCTTGCTGTTTTGT
>Ga0307928_10001495_pt1 | contig 17727 bp, 11 predicted proteins | sample AceLakmetagen232_FD_201815 | JGI IMG/M metagenome (GOLD analysis project Ga0307928, IMG submission 201815) | Saline water microbial communities from Ace Lake, Antarctica - #232 | ecosystem: Environmental > Aquatic > Non-marine Saline and Alkaline > Saline | place: Antarctica: Ace Lake... | reverse complement strand
TGTTTTCAGGGGTGCGAGGCATCCACGTAATAATATATATATGAGATACTAGATATATATAGAGATAGAGAGAGAGAGAGAGAGCTACACAACATTACACAACATTACACAAACGCTTCAGGCGTCAATCTTCTTATGTCTGCCATACATAACATTGACTTCCACAAACGTTACACAACATTACACAAACGCTTCAGGCGTCAATCTTCTTATGTCTGCCATACATAACACGCTAAAAAGATTATGTAATGCTAACGTAACATCTTAACATAACATATCAATTCAGGTGGATATTGCAAACTTGCCCTGCCTAGCGTAACTTAACATAACAATAATGCAATTGGTTGACTAACCTGTAACGCTTGACATGGCGCAGCGGTGCTGCCGCCGGACGCTGCGCTGTTGGCAAGTGTTGACGTGGTAGTTGGTGTGTCTCTATCAGGCTAACGCTCGGAGCTATGCTCCTCGCTCTGTCAGTGGTGGTGTGTCCACGCTGGTCTTGATAGACCCACGCTCTGGTGCTGAGTCTGTTGCTATCGTTGCTCTTGATGCTAACCGTTGCGGTCGTGGCTACCATGTTGCGCTTCTGTTGCGGTGGTGGTGGCACACCTCGTAGAAAAAAGGTCGTCACCTCTAAGAAGAAGTCGGACTATCGCTAAGAGGAAGTCGGTCGCTCCGCAACAGGGGGGTATATAAACCACCATACGCTTATTCCCTGAGGGGAGTAGGGGAGTATGCGAGGTACCTCAGATATTTTATACATATCCTATGGGTTTCCCCTGTCCCATTTATTATGTCGTCTCTAAGCAATATGCATTTTTTTGCATAATGCTCAATCGATCAGTAATTGACAAGTTGGCAATCCTCTGTTATGTTAAATATAGAACGCTGCGGTTGCTCTCAGCGTATCTCTCTCCTTTTTCTTGCTCCTAGTGATAGAGGGGGGTTAATGATAGGGTTGTCCCTCTTCCCTATACTTTTAGCCCTTCTCTTAGGGAGTACAAAGAAAGAGGCAGAATAGGTGGTAGCTGTGAAGGCAAAGACAATAGACAGCAAGGCACTAGCGAAGATAGAAAGACCGTTGCCCAGAAGTGGCGGCAGACCAATAGGGGTCACAAAGATAACGAAGGACCTGTCTGACCGAATCATCCAGAGACTCATAGAAAAGAAAAGCCGGCGAATAGCTGCGCATATCAATGGTATAGGGATAACCACGTTTGACAGATGGATGAAGTTTGGCATTGATCCTGAAAAGCAGGTATTGATAGCCTATGATAATGTGATGTGGATGGACTGGCGAATGATGGTGCTGAAGGCTGAAGCACAAGCAGAATCAGATCTGGTGGATGAGTGGATCAATCCTAACACATCGGACTCGAGAGCTTATCTACGGTTCATGGAGTATGCCGCGCGGAGATGGTCGGATACTTATGCCAAGAGAATACCCAAAGAGATTGACAGCTCAGATAACGATGCGCCTGATATAACGAAGATAGTTATCAATATAGAGAACCCAAGGCAAGCTCCCCGGCTGGATAAAACAAATGACGAGGAGCTGGTGATTGAGGGAGAGGCAAGAGAAATACTTAACGATGCAGCAGACAGTGAAGGAAAAGAAACAGTCGCCTCCGCAGTTCAGGGAGATACTGGGGAATCAGCTTCATCTAAACTTTCATAGAGGGCAGAAGGAAGTCTGGTTTGCCAAAGAGCGGTTTATTGCTATGCTCGGTGGCACGCAATCAGGAAAGACCTGTCTCGGTCCTCACTGGCTTCTGAGAGAGATACAAGATAAAGGTCCTGGGGATTATCTTATTGTCACTTCTACCTATCCACTGCTTAATTTGAAGCTGTTGCCTGAGTTTCTGTATGTGTTTAATGACCTGATGCACTTAGGTTCATGGAGTAAGTCAGAGCGAACATTCACCTTTTGGAACAAGAAAACAAACAATCCTAAAGATAAAAGACGAGTGATGTATCCGGGGAAAGAAACAAGGGTAATCATTGTCTCGGCAACTAACCCTGAGTCCATCGAGTCGGCTACTGCGAAGGCTGCATGGCTGGATGAGGCAGGACAGACGCAGTTTGGCAGGGATGCCTTTGAAGCTGTCAGGCGCAGGCTCTCATTGGCGCAGGGCAGAATACTTATAACCACCACACTCTATAATCTCGGCTGGCTTAAAGCTTTGGTATACGATCCCTGGAAGAATGGGGATAATACAATCAAGGTTGTCCACGTTGATTCTATTGAGAACCCTGCGTTTTCTCGAGAAGAATATGACTCGGCAAGAGCATTGCTTCCTGACTGGAAGTTTGACTTGCTGTATAGAGGTCAGTTTGCTAAGCCTGCAGGATTGATTTATGATGCGTTCAATGAAAGCATCTGCCTTATTCCTAGACGAGCACTACCAGTTGAATGGGATGTCTATGTCGGACATGACTTCGGTAGCGTTAATACGGCTGCCTGTTTCTATAAAGCACACCCGACCACAGGCTTTCTCTACTTGTTCGCTACCTATCACGATGGAGGAAAAACTGCTGCTGAGCACGTTTCTGCCTGGAAAGATATCGTTGGGGACAGCCCTGTTGTGGCGCGAGTAGGTGGCGCCCCGCATGAGGATGGCTGGCGAGAAGCCTTTAATAAGAACGGTTGGGCAATAGCAAAGCCAAAGATTGGAGCTGTTGATGTGGGCATAGACCGAGTTTATGCAATGCACAAAACAAACAAGCTGATGATCTTTAATGACTTAGGAGAGTATCTGGATGAGAAGCATACATACTCTCGTAAACTTGACGAAGCCTATACACCCATTGATGGGACTATTCAAAATAAAGCTAGGTATCACCACATGGACGCCGAGAGATATATAATTTCTGAGTTCGCTCCAGAAGTGGTAACAAAAATAAGAAGAATGAAAAGACGGATTCATTATTTCTAGGAGATTATTATGACGGAAGAAGTATTTGACGGCACACCTTACTGGAAACAATTAGTAGCTGCACAAAACAATGATTCCGCGCTAAGGACCAGGCAGGATGGTGACAGGGATTTGTACTGGCTCGATCCTTACAAGCTTCGTGATGCGGAAAACAAAGTCGTTAAGCGTGTTATCTCTGTTACCTTCAATGATCCGCGTGTATTTGCTGATAGAATTATTTCAATGTTGTCAAGTCTGGAGATGCAACCGCAAATCCAATCAAATGAGCTTGATAATAAACAAAAGAATATGATTGAGGAGGTTATCCCTCTCCTGTTAGAGCAGATAAACAGGTCTCTCTTTCAAGAATACAGGATACCCGACCTGCTTACCCATGTAGCGGACCAGCTGTGCTTGCGTGGACATGCAGCTGCCAGAGTTATCTACAACAGAACAGAGGATGGCGTTATGGGGTCATCCGTTTTGCCGTATGATGTTAAGAACTTTACCTGTGTGCAGGGTCCGGTTGAGCGCGGTGTAGTGTTTGGTAGCTATTTCACCAGTAGATATCGCTCTCAGATTATGGTAGACGGCAGTGAGATAGGCAAGAAACTCCAGCTGGCGGTTGCCGAGAACCCAACTCTTGACGCAAATGACTACTGGGATAGAGATGTCAATATCATATTTAAGGGTGGCAGCAAGACAGGAGGCGAGGTTATACACTGGAGGAAACATACTATCGGATATGCGCCAATCATTACAGCATCAGGTGTTTATAGCTCGCTGAGTGGTGAGTCAGATTATAGTAAATATAATAACGAGAGTATCTTTGCCGCGAACCGAGACCTCTATTCTGAGCTGAATAGAAGTGCAAGCATTATGCAGACTATAGCGATGATGGTCGTAAAAGCTCCCATGCAGAAGAAAGTCAATCCTGAGCTAATCGGAACAAACGATGTAGAGCAGGAGGAGGACCCATATGGACTGGGCGTTATAATCGAGATGGGGGTTGACGAGAAATATGAGCTTATGCCGATACAGGATATCAAGGCAGCAAGCAAGATGTTCTTTGGGGCACTCAATGAAAGACTCCAACTAGGTGGCTTGCCCACTGTTGAGTTTGGTAATATCAGCTTCCCTCTATCCGGTAGTGCCTTATCAAGACTGGGAGCGTCAAAGGATGCAATCTTCCTGCCGCGCATAGATGGGATATCAAGATTTTATCAAGGGATGCTCCTGATGCTGATAGACCAGATAAAGAAAGATAATCGCCCATTCAAACTAGGAGAGTCAGGAGAACAAAAAGAATACTCTCCTGATATATTCAAAGGGAATTACACTTTGAAGTTTAAGATATTGCCCAACTCAAAAGAGGATAGGGCTATCAATTATGCCGAAGCACATACAGCTAAGGAGTTCTTATCTGACGAAACTATCCTTGAGGATATAGTCAGGGTGCACAATCCGAAAGTCGAGCAGGCAAGAGTCAGGAAAGACAGGCTGGTGGAAGCCGAGCCTCTGCTTATGTTGATTAACGGACTGTTCACATTGATAGATGAGGAGGGCAAAGACATAGAGGCGAGAGTATTACTGCACACGATTATCAATACAATCAAGCAGCGCAAACTTGTGGCGCTTAACCTTGAACAGCAAATGCAAAGCTTGACGCAGAAAACCTCATCTAACGGTAGCTCTCCACTGGATAACAAGCCGGCTGAACAAAATAAAAACCTGCCGTTGTTTGATAGCCAGCACGACAGAGGACCTGGTGTTGACAGAGTAGGCACAGCTGGAGATGCGGAAGGAGAAGTAGATGAGTAAGCTTACAAAACAAGAAGCAATAGACCAGATACTCAAAGCTGTTGGAGATAATAGTAAAGAGTCTAACCCTATTAAGGATATGATGAGCAAGGCTGTTTCTGTTAGAGATAAGTTATTCCCTAAAGGAAAATAAATGGCTAATACACCGAAGCAAGTAAATGATTGGCGCGAAGATTGGCAGAAGTCGGCGGTCTCATTCAACAGAGTCAATGATTTAATCAGCAAGGAAACTCTCGCGGCTGCTACTAAGGCAGAAGCAAACCAACCGCCCAAGAGCATTGAGCCTCAAACATTCTTGCCTGAGCGAGCTCTCAGCGAGTTTGGCGTGAAGCTTGAACCAAACTGGAAGTTTAATATCTTCCCTGATGATAAAGCCGATCAGGGCATTGGCTATTCTTTTCTCTCTCCTGACCTATGGGAAGTGTTCCCCAATGAAACGTATAAGTCCCCTGAGGGCAAACTATTTACCAAAACAGAGCTAGAGGGCTACCAAAATAGCATAGCTCAACCGTCAACTCCAAGTGAACCTAACTACATGGGTGTTGTGAACAGTGTCTATGATGAGAGTACAGGAGAGCTATACACAGCAGAACAGTTACGGTCTGTGCTCACCATGGACAACCCACCAGGATATATAACCAGTGCGATAGAGGATGCCAAGAAGCTGGGGGGTGAGCTTGTAGGGACTGTTACTTCTACTGACTTTGCATTTCTAGGCGAAGGGGAGTTTGATTTCTTAGCCGACAGGCTGGCTTATTTTAATTACCAGAAGATAACTACTGCCTTTAATGATGTATTCGATGAGGGCGCGAATCCTGACTTTCCTTATAACGCTGACAACACACTCAAGTGGATAGGCGAGAGCGAAGAAAACATGGATTACTTTCAGGAGCTAGTAAGACTTAAAGGCAGGTCTGATAATACAGAGAGCCTGATTACTTCGCTCTATCCAACGATAACAGGTAAACAGCTGGACCAGTTCTTTGCTCCTGTTCAATTCAAAGATGTTATGGCAGAGCTATTCCCCGATAGAAACTTCAAGGAGTTACTCCAGTCTCTACAAACAGAGGATGGAGCCGCCCAAGAATTACTCGGAGATATATATAAGATTGGGCGCAATGATAACACTGTGACTGTGCTTTATAATCTCGGCTTTGAAGATAGCGATGTTCAGAAGTTCTTTACTGACCTGCGATTTGTTGACGAGTCACATCGAGTCGTCAGTAAACTAAATGAGCAGCTCACTCCAGAGGCAAAAGAGATACTTCTGGGGATGGGAACATCCGTAGATGAAATGAGAAGTTGGGCAATAGCTAATCCTGACGAGTTCAAGGCAGAGATGACAAAATTACCTAGAGAAGATGCCAATACTGCGATGCGCTCTATCGGGATGATATGGGAAAGTATAGATAGAGTAATTGGTGTGCCTGAATTATCTCTGCGCCAGACGGCGAACAATGCATTTCTTCATGGCATACCCAGTGGAACAGGGTTGATTGCAGGAGGTATAGAGCTTTGGCTTAGAGAACATCCAGATGAATCGCAAGAGGTAACATTTGATCGTGGATTATTGCAGGGTACAGGGGAGTTCCTGATTGAAAAGTTTGAGAATGCGCTCAATGTTATCGGCATAAGAGAAGAACATTACAAACCATTCACTGATCCGGGGATGGACCGCAAGCGTGTAGGTGAAGTAGCTGAAGATATAGAGAACCTGTATAGTCCTGCAAATATCAGACCAATAGAGAACGTATCCTTCAGTAAAGAGAGCTTGTTCAATGGCGAGTTTATAGCCACAACTCTGGCAAGTTCTATCCCTATTCAGTTGGTATTTTTTGCTGCTGCCGCTGCTGCTATGGCGGTCGCTTCGACAGGAGTTGGTGCAATAGGATTAACAGGTTTTGCCGCCACAGCTGCTACGTCTGCTTGCGGCGGTGTAGCCTCACGATATATTGAGTCCTATGTTGAAGCTGCTGGAGCAGTTGAAGAAGCTATCACTAAAGGTTACAGCCAAGAGGAAGCTGACGCTATGGCTATGACTGTTTTTAATAACAATATGAAGCTCGCAGGATTAGATGCAGCTCAGTTCTTTGTTATGCTGGCTACTCCTGGCGGTGGCGGTGGAGTCATAAACACTATCACAAGAGCGGCGCTTTCTACTCCAAGTAAGCTGGTCGCAGAAGTAATCAGTGAAGGTGCTGAGGAGTGGGCTCAAGAGGCTTTTGTTGTAGATGCTCTGGGTGAGGATTTTGATTGGAACAGTCCACGGATGGTAGACTCTGCCGTTGCAGGACTTATGATGGGGCTTATCCCTGGCGGCGTTGGTGCTGTTGTAAACTTTATGAAGAAGGTATCTATCAATAGTCTGTCAAAAGCTGATGTGGATATGTATATCAAGATAAAGAATGAGACATTAGCGAAAGGTAAATCCAAGGGTATTGCTGAGCAGATTGCGCTTGATACCGTGATAGCTTACTCTAGTGAAGCGAAGGCAGCAGTAGAGGAAGCTCTGTCCAACGTAGGTGATGCGGCAAGAAAAGTAACTTCACAAGATGATGTGAATGGCGACCTTTCGATACCTGACTTCAAGAAAACTACAGAAGATGCTATACAATCTAACTGGATAAAGGGCGCGGTCAATGCCTTAAGTCATCTACCTTTTGGGCGCGGCTTATCAGAGCTGATTGACCCACGAATAACAATAGACCCTGACAAGATGTCAGTTGATCATATAGTAAAGCGTAACAGTGTGGGCTTCTTAGCCTTTATCAAGATGGGCATAGATGTTTCTAAGGTTTGGAGCAATACGCTTAAAGGCATATCAGTAAATCCCATGAAGTTGTTTGGTTTCGATGACTTCTCTATCTCAAAGAAAATGAAGGGCAGGCTACTTTCTCAATATAAAGGTGACTTTGGAGCTGGCAGCTTTGAACATATATTTACACAGCCAGAGCAGTATGACTGGACAGGATTTAACAAAGGGAAAAGATACGCCTACGCTATCAGGAATATGTATCAGGAGCTATCGCAACTTGCAGACAAAGCAGGTGTTGAAAGAGCGAAGGTCGACCATTACCTGCACAGGGTAGTGCTCGGCAAATACAACAGCAAAGGTAGACTTGTTCCTGTTCGTGGAGCACCTGGCAAGACAGGGAAGGGAGCTGCTTCAAGGTCTATACAGAGAGGGCGCTCAGTGAAATCAATAAGGGCAGGGATAGGCAACGGACCTAAAACGACTGGCAGTATCCTCTACGACCTTAATCCTATCAGTGGATTAGAATCTTATGTTCAGGAAATCTATACAGCTATTGGGCAAAAAGGCTTCATTGAAACAATCGAGAGTGAGCTGGCATCTATAGATGAGGGTGGAATAACTCTCGACCAGTATATCAAGGAGAAGTTCCCTAAGAGATATAAAGACACAAACGATAAACAGCAGATGCTTTTTCGTGCTCGTAAGTTTACAGAAGATATAAGCACTATGATAAGAACTGACGGTACGCCAGACAAGATTGATATCGCTGAATATAGAGAGTGGTTTACTGACTGGGGGGATGATTGGACAGGCTGGATAGACGAGTATGAGCGGATTGCTCACATCGCCCCACAAAAACAAGCAGAGTTATTTGACGCATTAAATGTTCTCTCTAACGAGATAGAAACTCTTAAGGCTGAAGCTAAACCAACCACTGCCCAAGATGTTGAGACAGTGAAAAGAAGCTTTGGGGATTTGCCTATCAAGGCTACTGACAGTGAATTAAAGTCAATGTTCAGGGAGATGGATAGGTCAGGGCGCGTGGTGCTTTCAGCAGAGATAAGCAATCTGCAAGCAGACAATTTGGACTATGGCGATCGCAACCTCTTCTATCTAAAAGAGGGATACGAAACTACACTAAACAACGATCCTGCCGCTAAGTGGGAAAACACCATAACCTATGGCGTGCGTAATGTTAAAGTAAAAGGTAAGGATGTTATCGACCCTGATACAGGTAAACCTAAAACCAGAACGATATCCAAAACCTTTACGCTGACCTCATTCTGTGACGAGTATGGTGTGGTTCCTATACACATTACGCCGTTCAAGGCAGAAGTTATCGGTGGGAAAAAACTTAGCGAATGGGCTGACAATGCCAAAGTTGAAGAAAAAGGCAAGACCAAAATCAAGTTTGATACGGCAGCAGATAAAGTATCGAAAGGATTAGGCTTTGACAGAGCAGAGGACTTACGAGCACACATCGAGGAGATTTGGAAAGCAGAGCAAAGCTTAGGTTCTATTGACGCTATGTCCACTGAGTTATCAGCAGAGAAAATCCATCTTGATAGAATGGCTAAGTTGCTACGGAATGTTGGCGTAGAGGTAGATAACTTAGAACAGTTTGGAAGTTACGAGGATGATATGGAGTCATTCTTGCCACAACAAGAGGTTGAGGATGTACCTAACAGGCTGGATGACAATTACGAACTACAGCAAGATATATCTGCAACGTTAGAACCCATCACAGAAGATGAATATAAAAGGATTGGTGACAAGGTTGCTACTCACGTTGAGCCAGAAATAGAAGGCGTAGAAGATCTAAAAGCGTCAGATATCCCAGACCATGTAGATAACCTAACAGACTTCCTACTTGTCCAGCTCGGATACAGAAGGTTTGGAATGCTGCAATCGCTGGCTATGGGTAAAAAGCTTAGCAGCACAGCGCGTTCTTTTAGGGAAGCAGAAAGAAACAGGGAAGTTTTCAAAACGCTGACTAAGGAAGTCGCTCACCTTTACGATTGGAGAAGTGACCCTGGGATAGTTAACTATCTCAAGGATGCACTAGAAGCGCTATCTGTAGATGATTATTATACCGAAGCAAAGATGCTAGAGTCAGCCCTTGTCAGGTTGCTACAAAGGATACACAATCCAGGCATAGTTCTGCCCGAAGCTCCTGTAAGGAAAGGTACGAATCATTACAAGATTAAGTATGACATAACTCCAGAAGCAATAAATAGTATCACAACAAACGGCAGGGGTGATGCTCTGAGAAGCTTACACTATGAAGTAACTCGAGCTATCGAGGGCACTAAGCGTAGCTTTGACTGGCAGATGCCCGGTGAAGTTTATAATAAACTTTATAAGTGGAAAGGCAAAGACCACAAGGCTATTGTTGAGGAAGCCTTAATCGAGGGGCTGCCTGTGCCGCAAGATGTTATTGATGAGTATCCTATGTTAGCTGAGCGGTACCCTAATTCTGCTGGCAATGAGGATATATATACTGAAACTATAGGGCTGCGTAGAGAGAACGCTATTAACAAAGTCTGGTATGAGAAGCAGATAGCAAGAGCCAGCGTATCGCCACTCGGATACGGACGCTTGTTCCAGAGTCACTTCAATGGGAAGCTTTACGCTCAAGAGACAGTTGATTTAGTCAATAAGTTTTTTGGACACAAGGAAGGACTCCCAGCTCTGGACTTCGCAGTTGACGTAGCAGGAATACTGAGAGTAACAAAAGTATCAATGGACATATCATTCCCCGCAATTCAGGGAATACCAGCCTTTGGCTTAGCCTCTAAGATGATGATAACTAACCCTGCACTTGGCAGAAGAATGATGGGCGCGGTCCTGAAATCTTACATTGTTCCCATCACAGCGTATTTTAACCCCGAATGGATGCACAGATATATTGATAAAAACAGACACGCAGCGCTTGAGAGAATATATGCGGGTGGCAGCAGGACATCAGTCGATTGGTTTGACGCGCTACATGCGGTAGAAGGTCTAGGCGGTGGAGCAGCTAAGCTACTTGCGATGATTCCAGGGCAGCCATTAAGCAGGTCAGAGCTTGCTTTCCACAGCTCAGGCGAGATTATCAGGAACACTTTCTGGGAACTAATGTCAGAGGATGCTAAGAGTAAAGGGCAAACTCATAATCTTGCGACCTTCCTTGACAGACTAACAGGGCAGTTTGACTCAGCTTCTATCGGTGTAACTTCTCGATGGAGTAAGTTTGAAAACGCCTTTGTCTGGTTCGCTCCTAGATATACGCGAGCTTGTATGGCTCTTATCTCTAATGTATTCAGAGGCGGTTACACAGGAGCGATGGCTCGGTCCGCAATGGGTGGGATGGTAGGCGCAGGCATAATTGGGTATGCAGGTGCTCAGATGGCTATATCACTAGCTGCTGGCAAGGATGAGGACGAAGCACTTAAGGATGTGATGGAGGGATTTGGTTTACATAAAGATACACTCACAGGAAAAGTAGAATGGAGTCCGTCAGCAGAGTTTATGTCAATGCAGATAGGCAACTATAACTTTGGCTTCGGTGGCTTTTGGTATGGGATGGTCCGGTTGATTGGTGACATAATGGCGACCGTCAACGAGATCGGTGACAAAGAACACATTGACTTTGTTAGAATAATGAAAGATGGGAATATCAACAGGAATAATCCGTTTGTCTATGGGTGGTACAAGAGAAGCTCACCATCTATTACAACTGCTAATGACTTAATACAGAGACAGGAGTTCTTCACAGGTAGACCAATAGAGACCAAAGAAGATTATCTCAAGTACATAGCTACTCGGTTTGAGCCTATTGTGATGGAGCAAGGCTTGAATTGGTTAATACCAGGGGCTGTCCCAGAGGATGATATCCCTCAAGGAAAGGCAAGGTTCGTCCTGCCAATAGCTGAGGCAGTTGGCTTACGGACTAACCCTAAATCTAAGTGGACCGACTTCTACGAAGCGGCAGACAAAATAGCTATGAAAATCCCTGAGGAGATGCTTGACGATAAACAGATGCAGGCGTTCAGGGATGGGATTCTGGAATGGAAGTCATTATCTGAATTGCAGCAGTCTTATCTGAGAGAGCAATTTACCGAGCTGTCAGAGCTGGAGCTTCAAGCCAAAGACTTTATGAAAATGTGGAACTCTCCTAACCGCATAGCCTGGCAGTTTAGCATAGAGGCAGCAAGAGATGATTATAACAACTCGCGGGATACAGGAGAGAACCAACTGGTCGCCGGCGAGAAAAGCACCAAAGAATATAGAGAGATAGTAAGTCATGCAGGAGAGCTGTTTGGTTATGCTCATCATGTTATAGAGACAGATACAAGAAACGAAGAAATCTACACGCTGTTTGATAAATATGAGGAGGAGCGGAACGAGTATGGGCTTAGAGATATCGCTGCTCTCATTGACTATCAAGCAATTATCTATGATGAGACCATGGTAAAAGAAAACGGTGATTATGATTGGGATGCGAGAGATAAAAGAATCGCTGGCTTCATAGATAAATATGATAAAGGAACACTTGATATAGTGATACAGCACCTAGTCAGAAAGAAAGTGGAAGGTGGGGCATCTGATTTAGCTATTCAGTTATATCTTGATAAGGAGAATTTTAACGAAGAATACTGGAAGCTTCCCTATCAGTCTATTTACAAGATGGATGAGACTGATGCAGAAAACAATGAGATACCACCTGAGCAATATAAAGACTGGATGCTATATAATTCTCTGACAACAAAGGCAGAGAAAGAAACCTTTCTTGAAACTCACGCTGAGCTGAGCAGGGATTATCGAGCTGAGTTTAGAGCGATACATCCGGAGATAGATGGGGCTATTGCTTTCTGGGGCTATGGTGGCAAGCTGCAATCTATAGAGGCTTACGATCATGCTGTTAAGCTCGGGGAGAAGTACGGTGTCAGCATCGAGTCAATGGGTATTGGGCTACCACCCAGAGAAGTATTAGGTGCTTACTTTGATTACAACGAAATAGTTAAGGATAATGGTGGAACAAGCCGAACAGCTAAGCTCTTTAGGGTCGAGAACATTGGCTTCAACGAATGGGGGCAATCAGAGGCAGGATACGGATGGAAGCCTGTGGAGGAGAGCAAAGCAGAGCTTCACCTATACACTGACTGGGTAGCAGAGGACGAAGCTTATGATGATATATTAGCAGAATACAGCGATGATACGGTGACGCAATCAGCTAAAACAAAAGAATATCTCGAGAGTAATCCTGACTATTCAATAGCTCGCAGGCTTAGAGGTGCATACTCTATTGACCTAGACGAGGATTTATTTGATAGTTACTTGGATTATCACTCTTATCCGGAGTCAGGTTACAGAAGAACTAGAGAAAGATTAGAGAATGAGGAGCTCAATGTTGCCCTTATCGAGGCAGGGAAAGCAGAGCCACTTAGTTATACTAGCCTGAGCGAAATACCCAGTGTGGAATATGACGATATCAGGGAGCAGTGGGCAGATAGCTTCAAGGGGTTTGATGATATTAAAGGTATGGATGAAACTGCAAGGAACAAAAGACGCAATTACCTCTTGAAAAACTCTGACTTTGCCGAAGCGAAGATACGCTCAGAGGGCTTAAAGGGACTCTATCAGCATATAGATGAATATGTTGAATACTACCAGCTCTCGGAGAAAGGTTATTGGAGAGATAGGTATCTCAGTAACCATCTCGGTTTGTATGATGAAATGCTTAACCATGAGTTACAACCGATTAGAGTTGACTTAATAAAACCAGAAGCATATGACCAAACAAAGATAGACTTTGATAACGAATACACAGAGTATGAAGAAATTAAAGGAAACACAGTGGAAGCGCGTCTCAAGAGAGACCAGTATATGACAATACACCCAAAGTTTGAGAAGTCTTATTATACTGTCAAGGCATACGATGATAAAATACCAGAAGCCTATGTCTCTAATTATGTGGAGTTCATGCAGAAAGACAGCAGCACGGAAAAAGATTTGTATCTTGTTGAGAATACAGACTTCCATGCTGCGCTGACGTTAGCTACTGATACTTATAAGACACCGCTCAAGGATATAGAGTCACTCAGAATATCAGTCAAGTGGGCGAAGGAGGATAACCTTTATGACAAAATGAGCAAGGATGATAAAGCCGATATGCTTCTAAAGAATACCGAATACAGAAACGCAAGGAATAAACGCGCCGCATATGACAAGGGCTTTGCTGCTAAATATATCAGAAATTACATTGAGTATTACGCAGAGCCAACAACTTTCTCGCAGCAACGATACCTCAAGGAGCACAGAGACTTCTACGACACAGCAAAAGAATTACTTGGCTGGACTTCAGTTATGGATTGGAACAGAGTTCCGTCCAGTGAAGTAGAGTCAATGATAAGTAGATATGATGGATTACCCACTAACGATCCGGAGAAAGCTAACATGAGATGTGGCTCTCAGGAGTTTGATAATTGGTTGGTGACATACAGAAAGGTGACTCCAGCCTACGGAACATGGCGATGTACTGGAGGTTCAAGACCTAAAGGACCGACACAAGCAGAAAAGAGTCAAGACGCACTTGACAGACTGGGGGACCTTCGGAATATCATAGACAGAGAGACTAAGTTGCATAATACATAGACATAACATATACTAAAAAAGGAGGATCGCGTAAATGACGGACGAAGATGGCAAAAAAGGTGCAGACGAAGCGGGACAGGACGATAAATCCTCTCATCAGCAGACTTTGACACCCAACACATCTAACTCACTGACTAAAGACGCATACACAGTTGACGAAGTAAAGGCACTCCTAAACGACAAGGGCGCTACGCATGGGAGAGAGATTAAGTCTCTAGGCGAGACAAACTCTCAGCTCACAGCTAGGCTCAAGGTAGCAACGGACATACTCGGCAAGAACAATGAGGCAATGGACCTGTTCAATCAGCGATTGCAATATCAGAATGATGTGGTTGCCTTTGAAGGTGCAAAAAATGACTTCAAGAGAGATGCCGAGACCAACAAGGGATACTTAGAGGCTGGTAAACTTGCGAGTAAAATTACAATAGCTCAGAAAGTTATTGGAGAAAACAAAGCGATTGACCCATCTTTTGTAGCTATGTATGGTGGCGAAACAGAGGAAGAAATGAAAGCTTTTGTTAGCGGAACTCTTAGAAACCCAGGCTTAGCTACTGCCAACAACAACACTCCAGCAGATAACGGACTTCCAGGAGCGGGCGGCATAGATGTCAACAAGCTCACGCCATCGCAGCAAATTGCCATAGGACTGAAAGGCTTAAAGTAGCTCCAAGCAACTTACTAATTTTAGGATTGGAGGATTTATTCAATGGGTATTACACTAGCAGAATTAGCCTTGCTTGATACTGACGTATTGAAAAAAGGCATTATGAATACGATAGTCAAGGAGAACCCGATTCTCGACAAAATCCCCTGGATGGAGATTAAAGGAAACTCCTTACTATACAACGTGGAAACTGCTCTGCCCGGTATCTCATGGATACAGGCAACAGGAACAATTACCGACTCAGCTCCTCAATTGTCGCAGAGGTCAACCGCTCTCAAGATTGCCATTGGCGACATTGACATTCCGAAGTTTAATATCGCCACGAACTCAACACAGGACGTAGCAGGAAGTCTCATGGAGAAGAAAGCTAAGGCGTTTTCTTATGAGCTGGTAGAACAGCTTCTCTGGGGCGGTACGTCCACATCTAACCCAACCAATGCTATCAAGGGGCTTGTTCAGCTGATAGCAGAGTTGGAGTCAGAGGCAACCGTAGACCTTGATGGGCTTGTCAATGATCAAGTTATGCCAGCACATGCGACATCGGCTGTCCTTACTCTGGACATGCTGGATGAATTGATTGACAGGGTAAAGCCTGGCAAACCAGACCTGCTTGTAATGAGCAGACGCATGAGACGTAAGCTGAACAGTCTTTCGAGGGCATCCGGCACAACCCTGCAAACAACTACGAATGACTGGGGCAAGTTTATTGATATCTATGATGGGATTCAGATAGGTGTTCACGACCACCTGCTTGATAACATTCAGGATGGTGTAACTTCGGTCTTAGCCATTGCTGACTATGATAAAACAGTCACAAGGGCAGCGGGCTATGATAACTCTATCATCTTCGCTGTTAAGTTTGGCGACTCTGCGTTCACAGGCTTGCAGAATGGTGGGATGCAGAGAGAAGATATTGGAACAGTGCAGGACAAAGACGCAACTAGACATAGGGTAAAGATGTACTGCGGTGCTGCCTTGTTCCAGAAATACTCGGCAGCTTGCATGATAAATGTTCAAGCGAAAGCTGCATAACCAATAGTTAAAAATTAAGCAAGGAGGATAATCTAATGGCATATAACCCTGTAATAGAGGATGTTGAAGGCAAATGTACCATAGTCGTTAAAGACGCAGAAACGATTAAGAGAGGCTACTTAGTTGGCTATAGCTCAGGTTGGCTTCACGCTGATGCGGATCAGGCTGTTAACATCTATGCACAATATATTGCCCTTGAAACGGTTGTAGGAGATGGTGTTAAGAAAGTCTCCGTCTGCCGTAGATGCACGATATCTGATGAGGACGGACCTTATACTGCCAATACAGCTCAGTATCTATCTGGCACAGCTGGTGGCTTTACCGAGACCAGACCCGCGGCTGACAACGATTTTATACAGGTTGTTGGCAGAAGCTTAGATACCTATAGTGTCCGTATCGAGATTGAAGCTCCGAAAGAGTTTGAGCTTTTCTTTTCACCTGATACGCTGGATACTACAGGCGAGCCGGGGCTAGGCACAGTAGACGCAGGCTGGGCAGGTCCGCAAATAGATGGGGCAGGTGAGGCTGTCTACTTCAAAGGTAATCTGCCCCCAGGCTTGGTGGGAGATATCATTGAGGCAAGAATAATTGGAGACTCTATCAATGCTTCTGCTATGGATTTTGACGTAACCGTAGTGGGTGCGCACGTTGGTGCAAGCAATGTTGAGGACACTGGAACTAAAATCACAGCTGGAGATATCGAGCAAGCGGATACTGACAATATACTGGCAAGTATAGATATCAGCGCTTGCTTTGACTCAGGCTTCTACAAGCCTGGTACAGTATTCGGTGTCTTGCTTGATCCTGACGGCATCACTGCCGACCTATTGATAGTAGGACTCAGAATAAGAGGCTGGAAAGTATAACCGAGACTTGGGGGGAAGGGTATCTTAACCCTTCCCCTCAAGTGCTATAAGAGAGGGCAACTGATGATAGAGGAAGTATCCATTAGCAAACTCAAGACGCTTACTGGTAAAGATATAAAGAGGCTCGGCTCATTTGATTTGACTACAGACGGACAGTATATAGCAACGGTGATAGCTCCACGAACAGATTTTATTAAAGACCAGCTTGATGGGTATGCTATTCTGAGCAACTCGGTTGAGTATTTGGAGGAATAAACAATGGCAAAGTTTGTCGGATTAACAGATTATCTTGGGCGTATAGTGAGACCTATACTTGGTAAGTATGGGGCAAATGATTACAGAGAGTTAGCTGTAAATGCTGATGGGCAAGTGCTAACGGCAAAGGGTGGCTCTCCTATCACATCGAAGGCAACAGGCTCAGGAGCCATAGCGAAAACCGTAATCCCCGGGGCAGCGTTCAGACTGCTGCGGGTGGAATTACATTTAGACTCTGCGCCAGCTAGCACAGCAGAAGATTTCACTGTAAACATAGACGCGGGTGATGGTGCTACATACGACATTAAGTTGATAGATTTAGACTTATACACCAATGGTGTTCAGGACTTAGTAAAGACCTATGGAGAAGGTTTTGAATATGGAGCAGATGATGAGGTAGATATCGCTTGGGCGAACACTCCAACAGAAACTTATGGAGTCAAAGTAGTTTACGAACTAATATAGAGAAGGAGTAGAAGGAAAATGGAAACGAACAAAGAGCAAAGAAAAGCAATAGAGGATATCCAGCTACCAGATAAAGTAAAGATGACAGTCCAAGAATTGATGAGGCAAGAGGAAGCATTGAGGGGTCGGATTGCTACTTATATGAAGGGCTTTATGGACTCAAGGGGGCTGGAAGATAACTGGATGCTTGATACTCAAAAGTGGGTTTTAACAAAGAAAGAACCTCCAAAGGAGAAATAAACTATGAGTAAACTTTGGATTAATGGGAAAGAAGTCCTGCAAGATATAGTAATACAAGATATAGTAATGCAGGGCACA
>Ga0307928_10001494_pt1 | contig 17728 bp, 26 predicted proteins | sample AceLakmetagen232_FD_201815 | JGI IMG/M metagenome (GOLD analysis project Ga0307928, IMG submission 201815) | Saline water microbial communities from Ace Lake, Antarctica - #232 | ecosystem: Environmental > Aquatic > Non-marine Saline and Alkaline > Saline | place: Antarctica: Ace Lake... | reverse complement strand
AGAAGAGGAATTAGCAGGGGCAGTAGCTTGGAAACAGGGCTTCATATATATTATGATTTACCCGCCGTATGATAAACTGCACTACTCCAGAAAACCCTATAAAGGTGTTAAAATAGTGAAAGGAGTTAGGTCAGCGTATGATACAATAGTTAAATTAGGTAAAAGAATACCCGCTAACTTAGAATATGATATGGGTATTATGGATGTATTTATAGGCACACCGGCAAAGGGTAAACCTGAATTAAAGTTTAGACGGGATGTTAAGCAGAAAACCAAACATTCGGGGCTAAAGGTAGCGAAGTTATAATGGAAACTATTGAAGATTATAACAAGACTGCTGTAGGCGAAATTAAGCCGAAGCAAACTTATTTTTGGGCTTATGCCATATATCAGGGGAAATTATTGATAGACGGCGTTTACCGCACAGAAAGCGATGCCTATACCTTCGCCGCTAAACACATACCAGTCAGGTTTGAGGTTGTAGAATTGAATACTAGAAACGAAGCTAGAGCTACACAGGAAATTAAGCACATTACACTAGAGCAAACAGAGGATTTAGACTTCTCAATTCAGCGTGCAAGGCATAAAGTAGATTAAGAAAGGAGGGAATAACAATGCCGGAATACGGAGTATTTGTAAAAGGGAAAAAGAACCCAGTAACTATAGAAGCAAAAAACTTGCAGCAAGCCATTGGCAAAGCAAGCAGGCAATATGGAAGTGCGAAATTAGAAATGATATACAGACATTCTACTGGCAAAGGGCGTGAGTACGAAAGCCATTACTTTGCATAGTTTATGTAGCACACCCTTACCTTTATGATGACTATGTAAGTAAGGAGTATTGCCTATGAACAATTACAAGGTTTATGTAACACATAGGACAAGCATAATAGTTAAAGCCAAAAATGCTGCCAATGCCAGATTGCGGGCTTGGAAGGAGATTAAAAACGGCTATACCTATGGTTGGAGTAGAAAAGACTTTATAAAGAATGCATCAGTAGTCAGGCTATAAATTACAATAGGCGTGCGTTTTGCACAAAGAGGAGTAAATAATATGGAAACAAGGAGATACTAAAAATGTATATCGGACAATCAACTATCACTTACTTAATAGCCGGATTGATGGTGGCTATCTTAATCGTGCCTATATTCGTTAAACAATACTTTGTAACAAAAACCAAAGGCAAAATGCTGGTGCGGGTTACAGGGGCTAATGAAGAAGAAATATCATATCTGCTGGCAGTAAAAGGTTCAACCACAGAGCCTAATAAAAAAGACAGGGCTTATATCCCCAAAGGCAAAAACAAAACTAAAGACAACGAACTTGTAGGCAACACTGCCGAAGCCTATTACCCTGAAGGTATGCCGAGGGTCTTTCAGGTAAGGATTAGAGTTATGAATGCGCCGGAGGGTAGCCCGTTGGGTATCAATTTATACGGCTCGCAAGAATCACTATTACTTACAGACCACGAAGTAGGCGTTATACACAAGGAAGCCTTTAGTGCCGCCGCCATAGCCGCCAGTAATGACAATAAGGACTGGCTAAAGGAAATGAAAAGCTATGTAAAGCCTATGAATAAAGCTTTAATCTATGTAGGCTTAGCTTTTATAGTATTGATAAGTGCTGCTACAGCTTACCTAACCTTTCAGAACGGGCAGGCTATAGAAGGGCTTAAAAACTGGTTTGGGTGGTAAGCGATGCCTAAAGAAATTGAAACACAAGAAAAACAATCAATAGACCCGATAAACCTTGCTATAGACACGCCGGACAACAAGATGTCGCAGTTTACCATTATACCTACAGGGGCGGTAAATGCCTTTGCTATGGCTGATACAATCCAGCAGTTTGGTAAGGAAAACAACGGCAAAACCCCTATGGAACAGTATATGGAAAGGCTGTTCAAAATGAATAGGTCAAGGGGTGGGGCTATGTTAGCCGGTTTGTGGCGGTTAGCCCAAACTAAACAAGAGGTTAGTGCCGATGTATCAGCCGAGGGCAAGCGGTTTATAGTATAATAGGTGTTGCTATGAATGAAATAGACAAACTTAAAAAAGAACTTTCAGACGAAGATTTAGAGGCTTTGTATGATTTTACGCCCCCGCCTGGCAAAAATATTCTGCCGCCGGTAAACGATGACCTTACCGAGGAAGAACTTGCCGAAGTGCCTTTTTACAACCAGTTTAAGTGTGGCGTAATGGTTATTACCGGCGAGCCTGGCAGTGGTAAAGAAACCTTTATGCACTTTATGTTATGGAAGCTGAAAACGCTTTTCAAAGGCTTTAAGGTTATGCTGGACAAAAAGCCCAGACTGGCTTTCGGTGCGTATGTCCCTTTTACCACAGAAATACTTATGGATGAGTTTAAGTCGCTTGACGAAAAATACCAAACTGGTAAAAGCGATATTGAACACGACTTCGCCAAGTTTTCAAATAATAAAGTAAAAATCAACGCCGTTGTCAATAAATGGCGTAATCAAAACGACAGCCTATTCCATAATTGCGGAATGGGGTTAGGCGAGTTCAGGCGTTATTTCTATAATCGTGATCCACACCACCCTATAAATAAAGCTATCAGCCCCTTGTTTTTACGCTATAGGCATCACGGGTTGCTTGTTTTAGGCACTACGCCGCATATGGAAGAACTTGATATAAAATCGTGTTTACACCACGTTACACACGAAGTAAGATGCAGCCAGACAAACAAGGAAGGGCTGCACGCTGCCACTATACATAGTTACCGGCATTACTCAAATAACAGTGTGCTTGAAGTAGCACAGCGTCCTATTACACTATTTATAGACGGGCTAGAGCCTAGAAAAAGGCTTGGGGGTAAATGTATATATGACATATTCAATTCTTACGAAACCGGCGAAAGTGTGCCGAGGGTTAAAATAAAGGCATAAGGAGAGTAAATAAAATGGCATTTGATTTTCAATCACCAATAACATTTAAGAAAAGGCGTAACCTTGCGGGGGATGACATCGTTGAAATTACCGGCGCAGGTAAAGACGATGCCGATAATAACGCTTACGGCGGGAATAAGGCAAGGGTATTGATGGCATTAGACGAACGTGGCTCTACCAGTATCAGGGAGCTTGCGCACGATGTTAGCTTACCATTAGACACTGTAAAGAATGAGGTAATCGGTCTTATAAGTAAAGGTAAAGTAGCATTGAAAGGTGGCGGATAATGAAAAATGAATTAAGCTGGTTGCTATTTGATATATTAGTCTTGCCGGTACTGCTTATTTTATTTATGTTTACACCAGTATTAAAAAAGAAAGAAGTAAAAATTGAAAACTAAACTTATAACAATTATTATTGCATTAGTAATAACCCTATCGGTAATTACAGGCTGTACCACTACAGCCGAGCCTATAGACTTATCAGATAACGTTGGCTATCTGTCATTTGACCCTGAGCTGTCTTATATCCCCACTATGCCTAATGGCTGGGTAGACAGAGAGACAGTCAAAGAGGCGGTACTAGATACATTTATAATCACCGACACAACAGTTCTCGACCTGACAAAACCTTATTACAGACCCTTTACCCTTGAAGCTTATCACGGAGTAGGTGAAATCAGCCAGGCTAAATACAATGGGTATTGCTACCCTTTTTATGCTTGTGATGATTATACGCAAGCGGTGTGGGGATTATTTAACGCTAATCCGGAATGGGCTAATATGCCAATATTCTTTGCGCATATACTCAGGGCTAGCGGCAGCCCGCATGCCATACTCATAACCTATTATAATGGGGATATTTACTATATAGAGTGTACTTGTTGGTATGGCGGATGGACAGTACCGCACGATACATATGAACTTGTTTTATTAGTAGGATAAGATGAAGATTAAAAGACTTGCTCAAATAGCTTGTTCCTTTCTACTGCTTATATCTATCGTATTGCCACAGCCAATTTATGCTGCAATACAACAGGACTGGACTATAGATGGTGATACTGTATATATTGATGATAGTAATGTATATATAGCAGCAACTCCACATACGATTACATCATCAGGCTGGGTGGAATTTGAGTTACGGAGTAAGGGTTATGAAGGTGAGATTGATGCTGTCTGGGGATTTGATATTCAAGGCGATATTATACCTAGCCAGCCACAAATATGGCGTGAAGATGTAGCTCATCAAGAATATAGAATGGTTGATGTTGAAATAGAAAATACATTGGCTATTACTGACATTACCGACTTTACAAAGCTATTATGGACTGAATTTGAAGGTGAGCCAGATATAGGCAATAGGTATCCTAGTAATTTAAAACTGTATAGTATTACTGGTGTATTTGAGTCTGGTGGTATACCAGAAGAAGAAAATGAAGTTCAGACATTAGTAGTAGCTTTTAACAGCCATACTTTAGATGATGATACTGGTACAGTTACCTATAATTACATTACACAAGAACGAGAATACTACACTGAATATTATGATGACTGGGTAAAGTTTTCTATTGGCAATTTTAACAGAGTCTATTATCCATATAAAGGTTGTAATGATTGGCACTTTACTAGGCTAGATGTCTCAATTCAAGCCAATGTTACTTATAAAGTAAGGTGTTGGGTAGAAGTACCTTTTAATGATGGTAAACAGGTAGAAGGTAAGTATGTCTGGGGAATTAAGCCTAGTGGCGAGACATTAAGGGAAGCTATTGTCAGTGGACATTTGTATCTACTTGACCCCTGGTATGATAGTAGTTGGACTTATCGGGAAACTATCACTATTGACCATACAGAAGTAGACGGCGATTTAGAATACTTCCCCGTCTACATTGATGACCACGACTTATCAGCTACTTTCTGGGCAGAAGTTCAAGTTGATGGTGGAGATATAGTAATCACCAGTGACGATAAGACTACTAAATTAAGGCGTGAATTAGTAAGTATTGATACTGGTGGAGAAACAATAGAACTGCACGTCAGAGTGCCAGATTTATCAGACAGTGAAGATACTATCCTTTATATTTATTATGGTAATGCTGGTGCTACTGAAGCTAATAGCACCGACACCTGGAATGCTAACTTTATGGCAGTTTATCACATGGATGATGACCCTGATAACACTCATATAACTGATTCTACAAGTTACAGTAACAATGGAACAAAGGGAGAAGCTAATGACCCACTTGAAGTAGCAGGGTATGTAGGGAAAGCTCAACAAGTTACTCCTTATGATTCTAATACTAAGATAACAGTCGCTGATGCAGATAGCCTTGACTTTGGAACTGATAGCTTTACTGTTGAGTTTTCATATATTATGCACAATGACACTAATGGTGATATATTAGGTAAATATAACTATCCTGATTCAGGAAAATGGGGATGCGCTTCTAATTTGCCAACAGGACTACGTTGGTACTACAATTCTGGTGCCCTCCACTGGGTTGTTGCTGACATGACATCTTGGTCTCATATTACCTTTGTTATCAACAGAGATGAAGAAAAAGTACACCTATATCAAGGTGGTTCTCTAATTAGTAGTCAAGATTTTACACCACAAAGTTATACTAATGCAGTAAATTTAACATTAGGAGGATTTACGTCAGACCAATGGGGCGAGGCAGGTTGTAAACTTGATAATGTTAGACTTTCCAATATATTAAGGACTACTGAATGGATAAGTACTACTAATAATACTTTATCTTCTCCTGCTACATTTTATTCTATAGGGGCATTGGTAACACTTACTAATCCAACAATGGGCAATCCAGTTAATCCTGCTGTTGATAGCACAAGTGTTACGATTAGTGGCAGTATAACAGACACAGGCTATCCCGATGATGACGATTGTAGCGAGTATGGCTTTGTTTGGGATAGCACAACTCACGCTAATCCTGGAGATATAGCACCTGATGCTACAGACTACACTTTTTATTGGTCTGAAACAGGAGATTTTAGTGTAGGTACTTTTTCACATATCATAACAGGTTTAACTGAACTAACCAGTTATTGTTTCCGAGCCTATGCACTTGGTGCTGGCTATACTTACAGTGATGAAATATGCTTCTTTATAGGTGAAGAAGGTAAAGTATATTTAGAAATTCGCCCTGACCTTGACGAGACTTTTATAAGAGGGCAAGCTGGTGTACCAACTGATGCTAGTGTAGGTGAGTTTAATGGATATAGTCTGCCTATATATAATGATAACTTTGAAGAATTACACTATATTATGTGTGTGCCTGATAGGTGGGATGGTATAAGTGATATTCTCATACATATTGACTCAGCACTAGCAGCAGCTAATCAGTCTGGATTAGCCTATAACTGGGAATTACTATGGGAACACTTTTCACCTAATGAAGATGTAGTGCCAGCAACAGCCAATACAATAACTAAAGAAAGAACTGTTTATAGCGATATACAATATGAGTCTTATCAAGACTGGTTAGTTATAGACTACAATATTGATGTTGGTGATGCTATAGAAGCTGATGATTTAATTGCTATAACATTACGAAGGACTGATGCTAAAGCACAAAATGACACAGATGAAATAATTGTTTTTGCGATTGATATATTATTTGCTAGGGGTGATTTTCTAGCTGACCCTGAAGGCAATACTAATATATATATAACTAATTTTGCAGTCTTAACAGGCTGGATAGGAGATGCTGATATGGTATTTTTTGCACTTATATTCTTATGCTTGGGGTTGATGATAGCTGGTTATGCTTTGCATAAAAGCTCACTTGCTTTTCTAGCAATTTCAGCGTGGATGGCTTTGTTAGTCTATTGCCGTATAGAATCAGCCGGAGAGTGGGGTATTTATATGGCTATATTCTGGCTATGCTTTGCAGGTATAATTGTCTGTGGTATTGAAGGCGTATTTCTTAACAAAGGTGAGGAAGCTGCTGAGGATGAAGCCGAATACACTAGTGAAATTGACCAAGCCTACAAGGATATGGACTTAGATATAGAAAGTAGAAGGGCTAGAAGGCGTGAAGATAGGTAAAATTAAAAAGAAAGGAGAATGTAAAATGAATATTTTTAGAAAAGTCTACAACAGGATGATGAAAGACGAAACCAACTCTATGACGCAAAAGCAAAAGCACATAATATGGTTGTTTGCAATAATTTCATACTGCCTAATGCTAATAGGTGGTTTTTGGCTAGTAGATATTGGGGAAGAAGTGGCATTGCCTACGATATTATATTCGTTAGGGTTTGTATTTTCTGTTATTGCAATGGGCGAAATGGCAAAGCATTATAAAAAGCACATTTTGGGGTTACTAAACAAAGGCAATATAGCAAAGAAATGAATATAGATAGGCTTAAGGCTATAGGCGTATTCTTATTTAGCTTTATATTTTATTCCTTAATGGCAGCTAAAGAATATACGTGGCTGTTTGCGTCCGGCGATAGCGGCGATTGGTTAGCTGCTTCAAATATGTGGTTAGTCCCACAACCCTACGGCAGCCCGCTTTATATAACATTAGGGCATTTCCTTGATATGTTCGGCGGCGATTTAGTAGTTAAGATGACTATAATATTAAGCTGCCTGCCTGCCGCCGTTACTGTAATGCTTGTCTACTTAATAGTAAAGCATTTAACCGGCAAAAAGAATATAGCCCTTATAGCTTCGGCTGTCCTGTTAGGCGCAGGTATATTTTTAACACAGGCTACAGTGCTGGAACAATATAGCCTGGCGGTTATGTTTGTAGTATTAGGTTACTACTTTTACCTTAAAGACAAGAAGTGGCTGGTTGCTTTAAGTTTAGGTTTAGGCTCTGCAAACCATATTCTAGTAATACCTATAGCTGCCTTATGGTTATTGTTAGACCGCAAAAGGTGGAGGGCTTGGGCTAAAGTAATACCATTGTATACAGTAAGCGGTTTACTGCCCTATATTTTAATCCTGTGGCTTATGACTACAGACGCACCGAGGCTATTAGCCGGCGGTTTGAGCTTGCAGGCAATAAACTCATATTTAGGCAGCACTTCAGTAATGGGCAGTTTAAGCATAATGTCTTTACCCGAAAGGTTGCTTGACTTTGCCGCTTTAATAATAATGGGCTTCGGGCTGGCAATAATCCCTATCCGGCTTGCCTTCAAAAAACCCTGGGCTATGCACATAAAGCTACTTATAATGGCTATAATATTTCCGGTATGGTATTACCTGACTTGCAGAGACCCTACTAGCTGGACATTTATGGCTTACGCTTGCCCCTTTATTGCTATAGCAGCCGGTATAGGGCTTGCTAAAATCAATAAAACATATGTATTGAAAGCAGTAACAATATCCGCTATTGCAATTATAATGCTCAATAGCATTTTCCTTAATGCCGATGTACTGGCTAAAGCCAACCCCAAAGCGCAGGACTATTACAACGAAATACAGTCTATCCCCGATGGTTCGGCAATAGTCATCTATAGGGGCGGGTTTGAGGCTATGGCTATGTATTACGCCTTTAGTGAAGGTAAAGACATTATCCCTATATTCTTAACCGACTATAACTATGAAGAAGATGCCTTATACCAGTATTACCTTGACTGGATACACAGCGAATACAACCTGAAAGGCAATAATACGCAGCACCTAACAGCAGACGCATTAGCCCAAAACATACCTGTATATGTCTTAACCCCCATACTTAAAAAATGGACGCTAGCCTTTGAACACAACGATACCAGCCTTAAATACTTTGACCTCGTGGAAGGAGTGGATTTAACCCTTGTTGTACATACGGAAAACAATAAATACAGTGCGGAATAAGATACCGGCAAAAGCTTGTTATATACTGGTTGGGCTTTTAATAATACCTGCTTATATATTTGGATGGCGTTTACTAATTGACCAGTCAACAAGCTATGTAACAATATTAAGTAAAGTTACTGTCAATTTAATGATACTGTTCTTTTTAGTAGGTATGTGGGTAGACCAAGCTACAAAGCATATGCCACGATGGAAAGGGTGGCTAATATGGGCGGTGGCTACTATATTATTGATATTATTTTTTAAGTATGTCGGTGGAATGGAAACCAGATTTTAATAAGGAAGGTGAAAAATGAGTAGTATTATGCTAGACAGTATAAAAATGAAAGATGATACAAAAAGGTTATTTAATAAAACATTAGATAAATATAAAAATCATCCGAAATTAAAAAACGCACCGATGTCTTTGATTATGGGTTTTGTTTTACAGGAAATAGTAGTAACTATTAGTCGGCTGGAATATCATATAAAAGATATTGGTTATGATGAAAATAAAAAGGAAGGGGTATAAACAGAGTTAGAAATGGCAGCAGAAGCGTATTGTGTCAAGTGTAAAGCTAAAAGGGAAATGCAATCCCAACAACCAGTAATCCTAAAGAATGGTAGGCAAGCCCACGTTGGGATATGTCCTGTATGCGGGTCAAAGATGTTCAAAATAGGGTAAAAGGAAGGAATCAAAATGGCTAAAGGAACACCAAAGTACGATGGCTCTGGAAAAGGTGTCAGGGCAAACAAGGGGAGGGGTGGATGTAGCTCAACACAAAGTAAAGGGAAAGGCAGTAATAGAAAATAGTGGCTAGGCTATTTAAGTTCTTAACAGTAGGAGCAAGTGGAGTAGTAATCAGTTTGTCTACACTATTGCTACTAACAGAATTAGCAGGCTGGCATTACTTGTTAAGCTATTTAGTGGCTTTTGTATTATCAATCAGTAATAATTATTACTGGAATAGTAAATGGACTTTCAAGGATAAAAAATCTGGTAGAACAGGCTTAGGCAAATATGCCTTAGTTGGATTATTAGCATTAAGTATAAAGGAGTTATCAATGTTTGTTTTAACTGGTTTACTTGGGATATGGTATATGGCTTCAGCAGCTATAATTCTGGCTGTAGTCAGCTTGTTAAACTTTACATTAAGCAGAAAGTTTGTATGGAATAACGCTAAAAAGGAAGTAAATAATGCAGCTTGACTTTGGTTGCGGTAAAGGTGGTTTTAACGATTCCCCAGTACACCATCCAAAAGATAGGGGTAGTTGGCTAGTCAAGTACGGAGGCAACGACACTATCGCTATAGATATAGACAAGCAAGCAATAGAAATAGCTAAAAGCCTGATACACAATGGCACTCGTTTTATGGTTGCCGATGGTAAGCACTTACCATTTAGGGATGAGTATTTTGATACTGTCCACGAACATTGTGCGTTACACCATATACCAACCTACCAAGAAGCCATTACTGAAATATCTAGGGTAACAAAGACAGGCGGGCAACTACAGCTTTTTGAGACTGTAGATAACTACCCGATAAATGCTTTGGCTAGAAGAATTGCCGGTAACTGGGATGGCTGTGATATTACTTCATACTTCAAAACAGACGGGCTACTCAATACCATAGATAAATACTTCCGCATTACCGAAGTTATATATTACTGGCATCCTCTTATATGCAACATAATTTCCTACTTCCATAAAAGTAATTACCCTGGTTGGCTTGCCTGTATGTATTTCAAGTATTACCTTAGCGGGCTTCTTAATATTATAGGGTTAGGCAAAGCAATGTGCTGCCACGTTGTAGTTACAGCAATAAAACGAAAGGACTACAAAGAATAGCGCAAAGGATTGAACAGTTACTAATTAACAAATATGCAATCTATGGTACTTTTGCTATTTGGGCAATAATAAAAGCTATAGCCCCTGTAACACACATAAATACCTTAGAGCCATATATTACAGTGATGCCAGGCAATGTCTTTAATGCGATAATATATTTGCCGATGATAATGTTCCTATGCCTACTTATATATAGAATGATAGGGGAAAAGGATAAGGGTATCAAGTCTAAGAATATTATTGACCCTAATCTTTATTTGATATTTGGCTATATGTTCCTAGTAGCAGTAACAGCCCTGCAAATATACAGTATGACTACTATGCAAGTAGCTGCTCACGGGAGTCTAGTAACGTGGGGTATGCTAATGAGTTTATCAATGGCGATAGTATATAAGCTACGAAGTACAACAGGGATAACAGCAGTACTTATTTCTTTAATGGCTGTATTCTGGGTGATAGGCTTTTATGAAACCCCATATCAGATATGTCGTTATTATTTTTCGGATTATAATCTTATATTAACCATAGAAAGTTTGGAAAAGATTGTAATTAGGGAAGTACTATTATTTGTCCCTTTTATAGTTGCCTTAATAGTATTTAAGATAAAATGTACAAAGTCTAGCATAATATTTATGGGGGCTTTCTTGGCACTATGGATAATATGGCTAGTACCTGGGCATTTCCAGACCCTATATATTATTGATACAAGCCTATCAACAACTCGTTCATTGATGAATAATCCTATTGATTGGACTTGGTATCACATTGGTAAAACCTGTAAGGTGTTTCTTGCCCTAGCGGTTCTATTATTAGACTATAAAAACTTGGCGGTAGATAAAGGAGAAAAGTAGTTGATACAACTTGGTAAAAAATTGATTCCGTTATTATACTCAAGCAAGACATTATATAAAGTAATCGGGGCGTTTACGCTTCTTTATATAACAGTAATGGCATTTTATGTAGCCCCTCCCAAAGTTACTACTGTAACAAAAGCAATATTTGATATTCAATGGTATATACCCCTAATCTTGTTTATCCCAGTATATATCAATAAAGCCTTTACAATGCTGGATAGAATAATCAATATAAAAACGCTAAATATTATTTGCTATCTAGTACTAATTGGGAGTATTACGGCGCACTTCTTTGGCATTCCTGGGCTATGGTGGTCGTGGATGACTATAGGCTTATCTTTTTCAATACTAACGCTAGTTGTAAATATAACTAAAGACAGGCTGTCAAGTGGCGAAGGATTTTTATTAGGCTGTGGGTGCGTCTTAGTAATAATATCCTTTTGGGAAGCCTTTATATATCAATTTGGACTCTTAGTATATCATAGAGAACTAGCCTTTGGTTCAGCTGGAATAGGGAATTATCTTAAGGTTGTTAGCTGGAATATGATTTGGGCACTACAGGGGTTAGGGATTATTGCGGTTATACAATATAAATATCGTAAAAGTAATTTGATAAATACAAATAGTATAGCAAAGGTGTGTCTGGCAATATTCGCCATATTTACTATTGCAATGTATATTGATAGGTTTCCTACTGCGTGGCATAACCCCGAATTTAATATAACAATGTGCATAATGAGGGGGAGTAAGGCTTTCTTTGCTCTTGGCTTGGCAACGCTATTTCTACCTACAATAATAAAAACAAAGGCTTCATTTTATGATGACCAGATAAAATCCCCTAATCCTATCCGCTCTTGGTTTCATAAAATAAGGCACGGAACAATCAAAGGGCTTGTCTTAAAGTACCATAATAATAACGAGCAAATAGCCGACTTAGGTTGCGGGAATTGTGTTTGGAATAAAGGATTAAAACTAGGGGTAATAGGAATTGGCAAAGATAAGGAGGTAATAGAATACTCTATCAAACAAGGTAGAATACAAACCGGCATAATAGCCAATTTAGTTAATACAACCCTTACTAAAAACAGTATAAAAACAATCGTATGCTCTGAAACTCTTGAACATATACAAGATTATAAAGCTATACTGCTAGAAATAAAAAGAGTACTAAAGCCAAATGGACATTTAATACTTAGTGTTCCGTACGATACTATAGATAGCCTTTGGAAACCTTTATTTTGGCTACAGTGCTTCTATCAATGGAAAATAGTTGGAGATAAATACTATAAGGATAAATGCGGTCATATCAATCACTTCTCACCTAAAAGCATAAGTACAACAGTGCAACAGGCTGGCTTTGAGATTATTGAAACATTAAGTCCCCATAGAATGACAATATTCCTAGTCGCAAGGAAAAAGCTATGAAACAATTTATAATAACTAACCTGTATAATATGTATAATGCCGGTGAAATGATGCAACTGACAGCTTTAAGAAATGCCTACCCCAAAGACAATATTACTTTACTATCGTTATACTCAATCATAGACCCGCAAAAGTGCAAAAAGTTAAACATACAATATGTAGGCAATACTAAACCTGGCTCAAAACTAAAAATCATAATAAATACAATAGCCTTGACGCTAAAAGCTATAGCGGTAAGAACAGGATTTATCAGCCCAAAAGGTATGCTAAAAGCAATAAACGATAGTGATGTAGTAATTGACTTAGGAGGTGATACCTTTAGCGATGAGGTCAGCCCTATTTACACATTGGTACATAGTTTAAGTTTACTGCCGGCTATAGCATTAGGTAAAAAGTATGTGCTGCTATCACAGTCAATAGGGGAGTTCAAAACCCCCGTTACAAGGTTAATAGCAAAGTTTATACTTAACCACGCTACGCTAATCCTATCAAGGGAATATTACACTACGCAGTATTTGATTGAGCAATTAAAAATACCGGCATATAGAATAATAGAATTGCCGGATATAGCCTATACCTGCGAAACCTTAAAGCAAAGCAAGCCTAAAACTAAAGCCATAGGCATACTGACAGCTTCGCTTTACAAGAAACAAACCGGCATAACTTATGATGACAACATAAAGTTACTAGTAAGAATAGCTGAATATTATCAATACAGAGGCTATAAAATAATTCTAATACCGCACCTTAATTGTAATATTAAAGGGGTAGGCGCAGCCAAGATATTGAATGATAAGTATGTTGCGCAACAAATATCAGACCGTATTCCATATTGTAAAATAGTAGAGGCGGATGATATTGGCGAGGCAAGCCTTATAATAGGTTCAAGGATGCACGCCTGCGTGAAAGCCCTAATAAACGATATTCCAGTAGTAGCTTTAAGCTATCAGCATAAGTTTTTAACACTTAACGGCACTTCAAAACTTGTAAATATACAGGAAGCTAATAAAGACTTTAGCAAAGTAACGGAGGCTTGTAATGAAATATTAGGAGTTGAGAATTGAATACACATATAGCCTTTACGCAAGGGCAAGCAAGGAGCAACGCTGTATATATAGGTACTGTATATGAGTATAGTTACGAACCTTTAATCGGCAGACTAATCGGCTGCTACTACGGGCATTCAAATAATAATGAATTAAGGCGTAACGGGGCTTCGGGCGGCGTAGTAACAAGCATAGTAAAAGCTAACCTTAATATATTGCCCTATTCAACTGCCTTGCTACTTAATAAAAATGTTTATAATAGTTATATGGCTAACGATGTATTGCCACAAGGCTCTGAATATCACGTCAAGAAGTTTGCAATACCGACAAGCGAATTTATAAAGATAAGGCATATGGACAAAGTAATGGTTGTCTGCTTGCCTTGTCAGGTAAAATATTTTAGAAACCTATGTCCAGAAGCTACTATTATAGGGCTATTCTGTAGCCACAGGGTTGAAATAGGGGGCGTAGAAAGGATAAGCAATAGCATAACAGCATACAGGAAAAAACTAGGCGGACAAACTGGAATGGCTTATGCCCATAGATTTATACCTACTAATATATACTGGGGTAGATACCTAAACTATTGCTATATCCCTGACGATTGCTTGTTATGCAGGGACTTAACCGCCGAGCAAGCCGATATATCAATAGGCGATGCCCACAAACATAAAGAGTTCTATAAAGGCAAGAATACAATTATCACCAGAACTAAAAAAGGTGAAATTGCGCTCAACAATGCCATAGAAGCCGGTATACTAAATGTTACCAAAACCAACCCTGCCAGTATAATAAACACACAACCCTATATAAAGATAAAAAAGGGCAAGTACAATCTGAAAACCAAGTGCTACGTTATAGCCAGGGGTTTAGGCTGTATGCTGTCAAGGAATGATAAGCTGTTTAATCCTATATTCAGGTTATGGGTAAAAGCTATAAAAATGAAGGAGACAAATGCAAAACTATATAGTCCTACCAAAAATAATACAAACTGAATACATTAGCCGAGAATTAACTAACAATAAAAAGGCTATCCATTTATGCAATTCGAACCACAACGAAATACAAAGCAAACTCAATGATAATGCAAAAGCGTACGAAGGCTTTACCTTCTATGTAAAAGATACGGATATATGGTATAGAGATTTTACTAAAGAAACGTGGCAACTAATAAACACTATAATGATTGTGTTATTCAGATGGAGAATATATGGGGTGCAAGTAATAGTAGTATCATCCGCAGATAAGAAAAACAATTTGATTGGTATAATCAGGACTGTTAGCAAACCGATAAGGAATCTTTTAGATGGTGCATATAAGGAGGTAAAATAATATGCCAGACTTTATAAGCGGTAAGCCATTCACAATCAAAACACTGATAGAAAACCTTATGGAGAACGCCGGTATCATCAAACTAAAACACGATGGCGGTATAACGGGGGCTTTAGTTTATATACGAGAATATCAGGTATATGTAAAAGGCAAAAGGACTAATATAGTTATAAAGTTTATCTACAACAAGCGGGATGACTGGGCGGATATAAGTATAAGCCAATATAACCTTACCAACCTAAAGTTTGTAGAGATGACGGAGGGTATATTCAATGATAGAATACAAGTATCTGAAACTGTCAGTAATAAAGAGCTACGAGCCGGAAATGCGCAAGCTGGGAGTGGCAGCAGTAGCAAGGGGCAGGACGGGCTTCCTGGGGATTTACAAACGGACAAACGGCAAGTCTAGTAAGTTAAGCGATAGCTGGAAAGCAAGGCGTTATTACTTTATAAAAGCTAATCTGGCTGCTTATAGAGCCAACCCTACTTACCGGCGGAAGTTAGCCTTAATTGCGTGGGGATATATGCCGTAATATTATGAGCAAGCGATTATACTATTCATTATTGCTAGCCCTCTGCTTTCTTATAAGCTGTGGGGCGTGGATGATATTATACTTTAGCCATATGCTTTCAGGCGGTTTCTGGTATGAGGATAATGCCGCCGTAGCTATTATAGAGCTTGTATTATCAGGGCTGCTTACATTCTTTGGTGTTATTGTCTTTTCTTGGTTTATCCACTCCGTAGCTAAAAGCAAGCATAAGCTAGGAAAACGTAGCATTTGGTAGTATAACTGCGATTGAATGAGGTAAGCAGGCGTGGTTAAAACCCCGCAGTAATTATGAATACCCCTATTAAGCACTATGCGGTGTTGCAGTATGCCTTATTGTGTATTATCTTGTTATTATCAAGTTAAGGAGGAGCTAAAAAATGAAACTCAATATGCAGCAACAGTCTAATGGGAAATATGTCCTATGTATAGGTATTGAAGAAGGCAGGCACGTAGCAATAGGTGTAGGTTGTGGTAATTTAGATATTGATATATTTAATTGCACCCTAGACGAATTAAAGGGTTTGCGCAAAGATATCAACAGCCTTTACACGCAGTTGCTAAAAGACGGAAGCATATCCGGTATTCTTAAGCCCGCTAATTAAAGGCAGAAGATATAACGGTATCTTAATAAGGAGGTTGGAGATGAAGAAAACTTGTATACACGGTGTCAGCTTAAAGAAGCATTGCCCTAAATGCGAAGCCGGTATAAGTAAAGATGAAAGAGAAGCCATTAAAAGGGTTCAAGATGATTTTAATGTAATGCTTCTGCGGCAGTTTAACACTGGACGTCATAGCTCTCGACAAGAAGCTAATGACCCCGGACGGAATATCAACTAATGATTATATACTCAAGCACTACGGTCAAGCTGCGTTAGATATGACTCGAGCAATGATATAATACGGAGGGGGACTAATGAATAATTACGCTAATAAACAATACAGATTTACCTATAAGTTTACTTTAGGCGAAATAAAAGCACTTGAGAACCTATATATAACACTGCCTAAAAATACCGCCGGGTTGGAAGTATTGGGGGATATTATATGCAGATACAGTGTTGCAGCCTAATATAATAAGGGAGTAGAAAATGATAAAGTGTAGGACGAAGGAACTAGCCATCAAGGGAGCGCAAGCGATAAATGCTGCTGGTATCTATTGTGAGTTTGACGGATGCTATAACATTTATGCTTTCACTAGCGAAGATAACGAAGCTAAAGGGTTCGCCATTTTAACCGATAAGAGTTAATTATAATAAGGAGGTGAAACATTATTATTAAATGCGCTTGGTGTGAAAAGATTATAGGGAAAAAGAAACCGCTTGAGGATGAGTCAATAACACACGGCATCTGTAAGGAATGCTCGGATAAGTTATTAACGCACAGGGTCAACACACAGCCCCTTAACCCCCTACCCTAATACCATTACATACCCCTACCCTAGAATTAAGCTACAGCCCCTTACAAAGCATATAAGCTAAACAGCACAAATACTTGACAGCAGCAGTTATCAGTAGTATCTTATAAAGTCTAGTAAAGGCAATGGGATACAGGGGGCAAGTAACTGTTACAACAGCGAAACCCCCCTTATTCTATATCCAGCCCCTTATAAGACCCCCAGGCTATTATCCTCTATAACAGCGTATAACGTAGTAAAACGGCGAAAACAAGAGCATAAGCGAGCATAAGCTAGCATACACAAGCAAAAGCTAGATATTTAACCCCCTATATACCCTCCTACTATATCCAAACCCCTTAAAATCCCCTACAGCACCCCTTAACCCTATTATCAGCTAGTTACCCCTACCTAGTTGTAGAAAATTACCTCCCTAGTGGACAGAAAGACCAGCTAGTTTACATAAACACCCCCTTAACGCTGAATAATGGCGAAAAACGTAGCATAAGCGAGCATAAGCTAGTATCAGCGACCCTCCATTCTACACTTGATAAGAACACACCATCCC
>Ga0307928_10001492_pt1 | contig 17739 bp, 30 predicted proteins | sample AceLakmetagen232_FD_201815 | JGI IMG/M metagenome (GOLD analysis project Ga0307928, IMG submission 201815) | Saline water microbial communities from Ace Lake, Antarctica - #232 | ecosystem: Environmental > Aquatic > Non-marine Saline and Alkaline > Saline | place: Antarctica: Ace Lake... | reverse complement strand
TTTTAATCGTCATTCTTGTTACAGGTAAAGTAGTTCCAGCAGAAGAAGTTTTAAGTTCAATCCTACCAGGCATATCATCAGTTCCAGGAGTTCCGTCAACAAGAAATGCAATCTGTGCAGCATCTTTGTAAGCAGCCCCATCATATCCGTGTCCTACTATCCTACCAAGTGGCAAACCATCAGTTACTATTGTTTTTGTAGTCAAATCTCCCATTGCTCTATCAAATATAAATAATGGGTCGCCATCATCTTTTGCGTGTTCTAATACCATATCTGCATCAGTTTCAGAAGCTATGTGGAATAATTCATTACCGAAAGTTGAGGTATCACCAATTCTAACTTTACTAGCAAAATACGCTTTCCCGTCAGTATCTAAAGTAAATACACTCGCATCATCACTATCAAGACCCTCAATAATTTTAGTAGTTCCATTATTTGTTGAGCCTTTGACAGTTAATCTACTTGTTCCGTCCCCTCCATTTTTACCAATGTAAAAACTACCATAAGCAGAACTCTCGCTTAAATTCCAATTAGACACTACATTCCCAGCAGTACCAGTCCCAGCTCCAGCAGAAGTTTCAATATATAAAGTTCCACCATTTCCTTGTGTATCAGCTGCTCCTAATTTAAGACTTATACCTCCACCATCACCAGTATCGGCTGCATCAGAAGCTTCTAATTTAATATCATTTGCGTTACCAGAAGACATTGTCACACTCCCAATATTTAAGTCTTGGTCAAGCGAAACTAAACTCTGGTCCCAATCATCGCCAGTAAAAGTAATACCTATATTAAATCCACTTCCACCTGCTGTTTTATCAAGATTATAATATTCTCCAAATAATAATGAACTAGCGTCATCACTTGCATTAGTCAAAAGAGTTGTTTTATTTCCGTATAGCATTTCATCTGCTCCAAGACCTCCAGATGTTGCAGTAACATTTGATAATATTTCTCCATCAGTCAAAGTATCCGCAAGTGTAGTATTACCAGTCATAGCAATATCACCATTATTCTTGATGTTAAATTTACTACTAGCACCTACTAATAAATCCATTAAGTAGACATCATTCCAACCTGTTGTATCTGTTTCTGTTAAAATTCCTTTAATCATTCTATAAGTATCAGAACCACCAGCTGCACCACTATCATTTAATGATTGACTAATACCAATTCCAAAGTCATCAGTCCCACCAGAAGTCAAAGTTGTTGGTGTTACTTGAGCTTTTAAACCTGCAAGAGTTAAAGCATTGCTTGAACTTGCACCTACTGTTAAAGCTCCATTACCATATAAATTACCATCTTTATCAATATACGATTTTAGGCTAGTAACTACATCACTATAAAATTCTATAATTCTATCTCCTGCTGTTGTTAATTCAGTTGCATTACCTATCCTAACTGCCACACCTGAACCATCACTAGCATCTTGTCCGAATACATTTAATGGTATAGAGTTCCTTGCTACGAAGTTATTTGTTTTAATTTGGTCGTTTGCAAATATTGCTGCGAAACTTCCATTAGAAGTAAAGCCAATTTCACCAGAGCCAACACGATATAACCCTGTATCTGTATCATCTGTAAACACCATAGCTGGGTCTGTATAACTTCCATCTGATAAAAAGATTTGGTCTGCAAAAATGTTTGTTCCTGAAATGTTTGGTAAATATGCAGTACCACTAACAGATATGCCATTGTGGAATGTTCCTGTAGAGGTTACATCTAATTCACCACCAACATAAAGGTCGCCAGTAGTAGTAGCCATTATGTTTACTAGAAGATTGTCAGTTATCATATTAGTAGTAGAAACAGTATCAGCTACTAAAGTTGCATTATTTAAATCTACAACTTCTATATCACTTTGTGCTTGAGCAGTTATCACACCGCCATCATCTATCTTTTTAAAGCCAGAGTTTTCTGTTGCTCTTCCTAAATTTTTATCACAACCAGCTCCCATTACTATAGTGAGAGCGAAGACTGCGAATAATGAGAGTAGTTTTTTCATATTTTATTGATTATTAGATACTTTACAAGGAACTGTTGTTGTTCCTGATGAATAACTTGTAAAATCGGCGTTAAACCATTTGAGTAAATCAACATTTATTCTAAAGTCCCTCACATCAGAAGAATTAGTCATTACTACTCCAGTATCACCATCGTAAGAAACTCCATTCATATTATCAATAGCTTCTACATAATCCCAAGTATTAGTAGCAGATTTAATGCTATCCCAAACAGGTTGAGCATCTTGTATAGAACCCATAAATTTAAGAGTTCCTGTTGTTGCTTGCGAAATAATATCACAGGCGATATTCATATAATTAGATACTTCTATACCAGTACCAGCAGTTGTTGTCGCTGAGTCAGTATAAATATATTGTAGTGGTATATTTTCTCTGTAATTTAATCCCCCTAAAATTCCAGCAGTACCTATACCCAGTATAGCTAGAATCCCTTGTATTTTTTGTTTTAATGTCATACATTTTTTTAATTAAATAAACTTTATATGAGAGAGGAAGTTTTTAAGTTCCTCCCCCCTCATAAAACCTATTTAGCTATTATAGTTATCTACTTGCATTAAATATGTAGTAGCACTATCTCTAATAATAGTTACTTTAGCTGATTTATCTGCTGTAATTGTAGCAGTTGCATCTAAGTCAAGATTACCTCCACCACCTACTGCGAGGATAGTTGAGGTAGTGATAGTTTTGACATTAAATGAAAGTGTATCTCCATTAGTTGTTAAACAATCTGCAAATAAAGTAGTAGTTGCAGGAAGTGTAATTGATGGAGTACCAGTTGCAGGAGTAACAGTCCATAAAGGATTATCACACACATTAGCGGCTGTTGCAGTTGATGTTACTGTAAAAGTAGCAATAGCACCTGTTTTAACAGGAGTTTTTACTCTTACATCTCCTGTAGCTGTAATACCCTTATCTGAACTGATAACAGTAGTACCATTTACCAAGAAACCACCCGCAGCATCAAAAGCACCAGAAGTGTGAGAAGCATCAGCTCCTAACATCCCCATTCCTGAAGATTGAGCTTCAATATAATCACCTTCTACAACTACTTTAACACTACCTGCGAAAGCAAATACTGTACCTGCTATGGCTATAACGCCTAGTAAAGCAACTAAACTAAATAGGATTTTATTTTGGATAGATTTACTATCCGATTTTTGTTTTTTCATAATCCTTACTTAGTTAATTAGCTATTTGTACCATCTGAACCTTGCCATTTGCGTGAGTCGTTATGACCTAAAGCAAATGTTGATAAAGCAGAATATTGAATTTCCTTTGTCTTAAAGATTGTATTAGGACCTTCAAGCATTGGAGCTTCTGATTCAAGATATTGCAAACCAAATCCATAATCACCAATTTGTTTACTATCAAAACCATACCAGTAATTACGATTAGTCAAACGAGGCAATGCAAGGATTTTGAAAGCTGGAATACCATTTCCATCTCTATCAGTAGATTCTGGTTTCAAACCTTTCTTAATAGCTCCTAAGATTTCCATAGCTTTGTAATACGGAGTCGAACCTTTAGCGAATACATAAGTGTCAATATCTAAATCTTCCATTAGATTACCTTTACCATCTTTAACTAAAGAAGCTGTGCGACCAGATGCTTTAAGTGCATCATAGTCAAAATCCATATTATATGTACTTCCATCGTAAACAATGTTGTTCCAGTTAGAACCACCATCTTCTCTAGTGTGAGAAGCAGTGAAGAAAGCTGCACCATCACCACCAGTTGTAGTAATAGTTTTGTTTCCTCTGCCATCAGCGTGAGAATATGAAGTATCCCAACCATTGTCTAATCTTTCAGCACAAAGCAATTCTCTTTTACGAACAATAGCAGCACGCAATTCATTCACAATCTTTGTCATATCACGCTTTTTGATACCAAATTTCCACATCTTACGAGTGAAAGGTAACATTTTTGCTATATCTTCTTGAGTATAACTTTTGTCAAATCCTTGTACAGGACTTTCTTCTAAGATAGATGCATTTTCAGGTTCTAAGAAATCAGCTTCCCCTAAACCTGTGATTGAACTATCTTTTCTTACTAAATCTACTACGCCAGTCTCCACTGTGTAATATTTTTTATAGTTTTCATTATCAGCTTTTGCTGACTTGATAAACATTTTCTGTATGCTTGGGTCGTATAAATCCGCAGCATCAGTTATGTGCATAGGTGTACTCATATAATTTAACTTACGTCAGCGTCCTGACCGAGGACTAAAAAGCGGCCGATAAGTTTTTTTGCAGAAGCAACACCTTTTACAATTAATGCTTCGAAGATTCCTTCGTTTAAAGCACTATCTGTTCCAGTGTTATTTACTGTGGCACTATCGGTTAATACCATTCTTTCTAATACTTGTGTTGAAGCTGTCTCATTTGTACAATCAACTTCGTATAAGTCGTTTGCTTGTACAGGTTCAACTTTAATTTGTGTATCGGCAGTAGTAATAGTTTCACGAGCTAACCAAAGTGTATTGGTTGTAGCTGCGGCACTAGTTGCGGCAACAAGTACATTATTTGACCTGTCAGCCATTAACAAAGTATCTTTTACTATTGTTAATGAATCAACTGGCAAATAAATAGCACCTGCTTCTACTCCTGCTACCAAACTTCCAATTCGTTTAATAGACATAATTATTTATTATTTATTATTTATTCTTCCCACACTCCCATTTCTTTCATCACTTTGATTTGGTCGGGTGTATGGTTTCCAGATGAGCTTTTAGCTTTTTTACCAGAATTTACTCCAACACCTTGTCTTTGGTTTTTAACTTCATTGACTTTTTGTTTTTTCTCTGAATCATCAGTTGTTTCAGGGAACAAGTCTTTGTGAGCTTTTTCCAAATTCTTTTCAAGGTAGTTTAAATCTGTACTATAACTTTTAAGTTCTTTAAATAGTTTGTCAGAATTAGCTTTGTTATTATATTCAGGATGTTTATCAACAAAGGTTTTGAGAATACTGTTTTGTGTATCCTCTTTTTGTTGGTGTTCTAATTCATCCTTTTTAACAAAGCCCATAGCCTTAGCTAGTTCGCCAAACCTTTTAACTTCATCATCGTCATATTCAGATAGAACGTCTTTTTTATCATCTGTTTTTTCAATTTCAGATAACTTTTGACTTTTCTTTGTAAATTCTGTTTGTAGAAGTGATGATTCTTTGTACAGCTCATCGGCTGACATTTCTCTACCATTAAAGTAATATACTTTTTCTGGCTTATCATCACCTTTGTCCTCATTTTCTTCTGACTCGGTTTCTGTTTCTTCTTCGTCATCTGATTCTTCATCAGTTTCAGAGTTTTCTGTTTCTTCTTCGTCATCAGAGGCGTCTTCAGAACCACTCTCTGGATAATCCCCCTCAACATCGGACTCATCAAGGGGTGTAAATTCTTCGTCGCCTTCTATTTTTTTATTCATATAAACATTGACTGCTTAGTTTTAGATTGCCCTACAAGGGTTCTTCCACTCCGCTTGGTCTAATTAAAAATTAATTTATTTTTTCTTTGATACCTTTTGAACATTCTTGACCTCTTTTGATACCTTTTTAGATTCTTCTTTTTTGTTAGCGAACTCTGGTTTTAGATGTTCACCTGCTATAATGTTATGCTTTGGGTTTTCCTTTAAGAACTTAGTGTACTTAGGAAATCTATCTTTTTCCATATTATTTTACTTGTGGGATTGATTCACCCCTTGATTTAAATGTATTCCAAATGTTTATTTTTACTTTGTCTAACCAATCTTTTATTCCATTAGTTCCTTCTGCGTAAGTAACTGTTTTAGACCTTATATCATCTTCTTGTGATTGTAGCTCTTTTGGTAGTTCAACATTAACTGTAAATGTTGGTGTTTTTTTACTAGGTACTACCCATACCCTACATTTAGGAGAAATCATTTTGTCAACTAATTCTCTTATACCTTCAGGACACTCATCATCTTCTTTAGCTTTTGTTTCTCCTTTCACTTCAGGAACAAATGGTTTATCAGGGTGTTCTAATTTATCAATTCTCTTGCCTAAAGTTTCAACAACCTTTAAGATTTTATCTTCTTGTTCTGAAAGCATTTTTGATACTTCCAAGATTAAATCTTGTTCTTCCACTGGGTCTTGTGCATTTTTATCTTCTACTTTTTCTGGTGCTTTTTCCACCTTTTTAGCTTTTGCCATATTACATTGACTGCTGTTTATTAGACAGCTTGGTCTATTACCTTGGCGATGATGTGTTCAAAGCCAAGAACTTTTAATTTAATATCTTTATCTCTAAATTCTTCTCCACCTAAGTCATCTATAATGATTGTGTCCCCTATTTTCAAATTTAGCCTTTTAAGCTCGTCTTCATTACCTGTGGATATGATTTTGCCTTTTGACTCATCAAACTCGTCAGACCGTTGTATCAAGATACCACTATCACTTTTTGTTTCATTCTCCTCTACCTGTATCATTATCCTATCCCCTATTGGTTGTAAATTCATATTATTTTTTAGGTGTATAAATTCCACTTTCATTTGCTTGTACCAATAATTCCATAGGAACTTTAAACTTTACATTAGTCATTATGGTTTGACCTTTTTTCATATCATTATGCAACTGTAATTTAATAGTCTTGTAAAATACTTTTAGTTCTGTTGTTTTAACAGGGATAAGTTTTTCTTTCATCTCATCATTTGAGATTAACCAAGCTATTACCCATATATGGCTAGGGTCAATTACTCCTGTTTTCTTTCCTACTTTCCAATTAACAGTCCAGTTATCACTTTTAGCACCTTTCTTTGGTGGTTTCATTTCTATTTTCAACTCTCCACAATCAAAGGACTTCTTTTTTTGTGATTCGGCTTCGGTTATTTCACCTTGACCTATCTCTGTAACGCTATCTTTTAAATTATCTGGTATTTCGCTCATAAGTTTTTGTTATTATTTTATCAATATCATTTATTGTATCTAATAATTCTCTTTTTCTACCCTCATTATCTGCACAATTCCATATAGTTTCAAATTCATTCTCTCCTTTCATTTGTCTAGCACTAAGTCTGTTAGCTCTTTTTTGTAAATAATCTTTAATAATCTCTCCGTGTTCTTCTAATACTACTTTTAAATTTCTCATACTATTTACTTGCTTTACCAAATAAGTTAGCCATTTTACCAACTATGCCTGTATCAGAGCCTACTTTGTCCTTAGAAACGACTGTAGGGGCTTGTGGGGGCTGTTCTGGTGTATTCTCTGGTACTATCGGTTGTCCTGTAATAGGGTCAATTTGTGGCTGTTCTTCTTCTGGTCTTAACCAACTATCAGGAAACCAATCTTTCTCATCTTGATTATGAACTTCAAGTATCATCCTTGCTGGTTTCTCTGCTACCTCTCTAGGCATTTGGAACATTGGAGTAACTAAGTTAGACATTTCTACTATCTGTTTCTTTTCTAGTTCAGGACTAGGCAATATTACACTCTTAACATCTATTTCAACCTCTCCATCAAATCTAACTCCTTCAGGAGATAATGGGAAGAATTGAATATCTTTTGATGGTACTATATTATCATCTTCATCTTTCTTTAATCCTAAAGGTATTTCTTCATATACTTTACGTTGTACTATTCCTCTTTCTAAATCAACTTTAAATAATTCAGGATTATCTTCATAGATAGCCATTATAGCTTCAACTTCAATAGGGTCTGTAATTGTTTGGATTTCTTGTACTGTGGCTAGTGATTGAATTATATCCATTCTATTATGTGCATCTGAAGTCAGAGCAAACTTTAATCCGTCTAAAGGAGAATATAATCTTCTTGCAGAAGCATTTTTAATCTGTTCTATCTCATAGGCTGTTTTGCCAGATATAGCTTCACCACCTAAAGTCTTAGAAAATGTATTAGCATCAATATCTTCCTTAACCATTTCCATTTTCTTATATGTTTCTGCACTATTGCCAGGTACTTCTAAAAATTTAACCTTTGAAGGGTCTAATACTTGTTGTCCTTTGCCAGGTCTTAATGTTAATACGCCATCTTCTTCATTAGTTCCGTCATAGAAGAAAGTCTTGTAGATAGACAATATCAACTGGTCAACACTCATATTGTTGACTTTATCGTACAAGTTTTTATCTTGTTGGATAATTTCAACTAAACCAATACCATCTATTGAGTTACTATCTCTTAAATTCCATATAGCGTAATTAAGTGATAATTTATGATTTTCATTAGGAATTGGGTAAGCATCTAAGACTTTACCATTATGATAGATTACAAATAAGTCTTTAGCTTGGTTTTCGTAGAAGTATAGTTTATATAATCCTGTTCTTTTGTTCTCTTTACCATCATTATCAGTAGCACCACCTTCACTTAATTGAGTTATATCACAATCAGGCAATATAGCTTTTACTTCTTCCTTTGTATAAAACTCATAATAACACCAATCTTTCATACTCCAAGGGTCAAATACTTCTGAACCATCATCCCAATATACTTGCCAGTTATTTAAAACTTTAAACCAAGGACCTCTGAATACTTTTGTTTCTATTTCATCGTACTTTTCATTCCCTTTTTCATCTATATCTACTAAATCTCTTACAGTTTTAGTTTCATTTCTTAATTTAGTACAACTAAAAGCAACACCATACTTTGCCTGATTATATATAAACCTATTAAGTTTATAATGGAATAACTCGTTGTTTAAACTCCAATCATATAATTTAGCGTGGAAGTGTGATATTGCTTGATTACCTCTTACTTTACTTTTAAATGTTGCTTTAGGATTTTGTTCTGCTAGTACCGCTAGAGCAATATTAATCTTTGTATAAGGAGTTAGGCTAGAGTTATCTGTTTGCCAACTATCTGTTTTAAGATTAACTTTGTTATTTCCATAGTTTTGAGCGTATTGTTTTCTAAGTGTTTGTATTTTTAAACTCTCATCGGCGTTCTTCCAACGAGCTTCTGCTCCAATCTCATTTCTAAACTTAATCATTACCTTAATTCTATCAGGTACAAATTCAGCTTCTTTTATAAATTTTTTATGTTTATTTATCATATATTATAGAAATTTTGTAAATCTTTATTTTTTCTAGCTTCTAGTCTTTCTTTAAATCGTTGTTCTAGGCTTTTCATTTTTAACTCATCATAGTCAGGTAGTGCTTTTTTATTTCCTAAGTTCCAATAACTTATCATAGTAGCCATAACTGTGTCATCGTGTCTTCCACTGGTAGCCCCATAAATATAACTATCTCGTGTTTTCTTATAAGTGAAAGAGCCTAATTCACTTTCTAATATCTCATTATCCTGTAATAGTATTTCTTTCTTATCACATATCATTGAGAAATTGCTTACTAACATTGCTTTACTTGAGTTTGATGTAGTGAAGTTCTTTACTATTATGTTGTGTTTTTTCTCACTACTAGCCCATTTCCATATATCATCAAATACAGGACTTCCTACTCCATTACCTTCAATAAGCAACTCTACTGCGTTATCGTTCTCTCTTAGGGAATAATCTAGTGCTGTTTGTTTAATTCTATCTTTTATTATAGTCCAATCAACTTGGTTAAATCTATCCATTCTTACTTGATTCCAATCGTGTTTATCTACTACGCTTAGAACTGTATAATCTTCCATTTTAGCAAGGTCAATTCCTATCTTATACTTATGACTTTTCTCTGCTTCTGTCGTTTCTAAAGTCATTAAATCCTTATAGTTTTGGAATACTGAACCTGCCGAGCCAACCCATTTACATAAATACTCTGACTTAAATACATTATCAGGAACACTTGCTTTAATATCAGCTAATTCTTCAGGGGTAAATATATTAGTATCTTCTGCTGATATTAGTTGTCTATACCAGCCTTTTCTATATCCTGCTTTAACAAATAAATTATAAAACCAGTTTTGCCCTCTAGGATTTCCTTCAAATATTGCAACCCCTTTGTTAAGAGTTAAAACAGGCTCATAAATGCTAGTCCATACTTCCTCTTTGTGGTCTCCTGCTTCTGTTAAGTGTAATACTTTTACATTACCACCACGTTGAAAATTAGGTTGGTCTGCTCCATCTAAATACCAAATGCTACCATTCTTTAGTGTTATCTTTAATTCTGTTTTATTTATTTCTTTTATAATTTCCTTAGGAACTAATCTAAACAACATATCAGGGTCATCCCATATAATCTCTTTAGCCTGTTTTCTTATAGGAGCTAGTGTTTTGCCAATTATTTTAGGATTACTAGCAAGATATTTAAATACTTCTCCTATACTTGTTGTTGTTTTTAATCCTCTACGATGAGCAACAAATATTTTTCTTTTATCAGTATTATCTAAGAACTGTTTGTGCAAAGGTAATTCTTCTGTTCTACCATCAGGGAATTTATAAATAGGTTCTATTCCTATACTTACTTCTGACATAAATTATACTTTTCAGAGTTTACTATCTTAATTGTTAATTCTCCTAAGCTATCAGACTTATCCTCATATTTTCCTTTTAATTTATAGTAATCAGATATTGCTCTCATCTTAACTCCATAGTCTGAATGTTGATTTAATAAAAATAGATGTTGTTTTTTTACATTTTCATCTTCAAATCCCCCATCTTCCAACAATTCTCTGATTCTATCTATTACCTTAATATTACTTAATAACTGAGAAGTGGCAGCACAAGCTGTTTTATACCAATTAGGTTTACTTCTATCTATCTCGTAAACTTCTAAATAACTTTGTACTCCATTGCCGAATAATTCTTTTTTTCCGTTTATATAAAGCTGACAGAATTTCTCTTGCCTTTCGTTTAACTTATATTTTTTATCAACTTTTACCATATTATTTTATCCTCTCTTTTTAATTACCAAATATTCTGTATAAGTATAACCATTAGTGCATTTTATTGGTTTCTTTTTTATATTAATCGTGATAACATTTATTATTTTTAAATCGTATTCTGAACTTATAGGGTTTTCCACAATAATTACATATATTACTTGTAGCTCTTTTATCCCATTCTTCTACTACTTTCTTATTTTCTTCTCCTACAGGAATTATACCTCTTAGATTTCCTTTATATATACTTCTCTCACTTGGATTCATATAATTCTAACTTACTCTGGTCTATTATTTTGCATATTAGTAGACTTAAATCATTTTCTTGTACTACTTTAGTATAAGCCCCTTTAATATTATCAAATTCTCCTAGTGATTTATAATAAACATTCTTTTCTTTATCTATCTTATAAGAGTTTTTATCTATTACTATGAAATTCATAGATTCTTTATTATCCAAATTATTAGTTTTATTTTATATCTTAGTGAACAACCTAATTCACTTATTACTTCCCCTGTATTAGTGTTTATTATTATTGGAGCTTTTAACATAAAATTCATATTCAATTTTACAAACAGGGCAGAAACATAATCCTTTCCCTTCTCTTAAAGCTAAATAATTACTACATTTAGGACATCTTCCTGTTAAATCTTGTGGTTTTTTAATTTCTTGTTTTACTTTTTTCATATTCTAATTGTAAGGCATTTCGCTGTTGTGTTAATTCGTTTATTCCTACTATTACACAGATTTATTTAAGGATTTAGAAAGCCTTAGCCTTTTAGTCCTCCTATAGTTTAGTATATGTGGAGTAACGATGCGGATAACTTTATGATTCGTCCCAAAATGCGTTACAATTAAAAAACAAAAAGAGAACAAAAAATTGCCTCTTATAGTGAGATTACTGTTGATTCTTGATTCCACATAAGTTCTGAAGTTATGGGAGTTTAGGTTTCTCCTAAATACCGCACATCTGACTCTACTATAACGACCTTAGTACCAGACTAATCCAGTTATAAGTATCTAAGTGAAGTACAATGCTTTAGATGTGGGATATTCAGATAATATATTACTTATAGTATACTCTTTTAATCTTTTCCTTGCAATCTTGGTAAGCCTTTTTTGTCCACAGGTAATTGTTCTGGTACTTATCAAGTAGCGTGCCTACTAGCCTATCTAGCTTATCATAAATTATCATTACATCAAAATCTTCTACATATTCAATATTAAATCTATCTAAAAATATTTTTCTTTCTTTCAATTCTTTTTGCAGTTTATTTATTCTTCTTCTAGTGTTTATTATTTTCCAAGACATAGTGCAAGCATTAACTATGAATTAAGTTATAGTATATGAATTAAGTTTTATTGTTTAGTTAAGTTATATTAGAGTTTGTTGAGTCTTATTTTCTTCTATTCGTTCTTTAGCTATATTAAAATACTTTTCATTAAGTTCAATTCCTATAAAATTACGGTTTAAGTTTTTACAAGCAACTCCTGTTGTCCCTGAACCCATGAATGGATCAAATACTGTTTCATTCTCGTTGCTTGATACTGTTATATATTTTGTTATTAATTCAATCGGTTTTTCTGTTTCGTGTCCATATTCTTTAGGGTGCTTATATGATTGTATTTTTGCATAATAACTTATATCACCTTTGCCTTGTTTATTTACGACCTTGTTCAATGCTCTACCTTTTCCATATATTCTTATTATATAGTCAATATTACTTGTGTAAAATTTTGTGCTTATAAGACTATGTTTCATTCTATCCCATATTAATAAATCGTATTTTAACTTATTTTCTTGTGTCCATTTAAGATAAGAAACTATCTGTAGCTTAGAACAAAAGAAATACCCGTTAAACGACCCATTAAATAACTTCTTAGCCATGTCCAATAGTTTATATATATTGTTTTCGTCAAAATCTCTCATACTTGTATTAACATAACTATCTACCTTATAACTTCCTGTATTAATTCTTTTAGATTTCATACCACCTTTAACGTGCAAAAATGGTGGGTCTGTTATAATTGCATCAACCTTAACACCTTGCTCAATTAACCTGTCCATTACCTCTAAACAATCACCTTGATATATTTTATTCAGCTCCATATATTTTATAGTTAATTAATTATTTTTCTATTTTCTTTCCAGTCTTAGGACTTCTAATTCTGAAATCAAAAGCACATTTAGGACATTTCTCTGTTTCCTTTGTTCTACTTGCACCACATTTTTCGCATTTTATATATCTCTCTTTCATATTATAGTTAAACTAAAGAATTAAATTTGTTTTCATACTCCTCTATCATAGCTTTTAAGTCTTGAGCAGTCCACTTTTTAATTTTATTTCCATCATCTATAAGTTCTTTAAGCCATTCAACCCCATAAGTGTTTAGGAGAAATTCTGTATAAGCAGGATAGTTACCAGACTTACAAACATTACATCCATAGCAGTTAGGGTGGCAATTCCTTTCATCCCATCTAGTTGAGCGACTTGCTCTCCCAACATAATGAGCATTTTGAGAGTCTTTCCAGTGCATTACTTTTCCACAACATACACATCTTACCATTCCTAATTTATCACTTGCTTCCTTTCTTATGTATTGTGAGAATACTGCATCTAGTTTTTTTGTTAAAACACTTGGAGAGTTTGCTTTCTTTTCTTTCTTTCTTTTCTTAGTAGCTTTTTTTCTTACAAGGAGATTTCTTTTAGCCTGTTTTGCATTTGATATTCTTAATTTCTCTTTTCTACATTCGGGACAAAGCCTTGAAACGATTATCTCATTTCTCCTAAAAGGTTTAAATTCTGTCTTGCAAGTTTTACATTTAATTGTTTTCTTCATACTCTATTTTTAATTTGTTGTACCATTTTTTAAAAGCGTATATAAATATTCTTATCATATTGATAGGCTAGTTTGTAGTTTAGCATTTGCTATATCTTCTTGTATTTGGTGATATTTCGCACTGTGGTTATCTTTTAAGGGTTGAGTGGTATGAATAGACCTTTTGAGATAAAACTGTTCTTCTGGGGTCTTAGAATACTGAATAAACTTTGTATTGCCTATCGTCTTTATTCTCTTAAAAAGTGGGTATTCTCTCTCTAGTATTTCTCCAGTAAATCTATCTTGTGCTGACATAAGCCTTAAAGCTCTGTTGATTGAGCCAGGCTTTGCAACCCCACCTTTCTTTTGTGGAAAGCTTAATCTTTCTAAATCCCCACCACTAATCCAAGAGTTACCTATTCTGTCGTGTATTTGTTTTTTTAGGCTCATATAGTTTATCTTTTTAGTTTTTTAAGAATATCACCTTGTAACATTATAAAAGTTCTATTATCCATACCTTTATGGGTTTTATTAAACTCTAGTAAGTCATATTCTTCCACTTTGTTTATAATGTCTTGTTTTTGTTTTCTGAGTTCATTTTCTATAACTTCAATTATTTCCTTTTTTGTTTCGTTAGTAAATGTTTTTAAGGGGTATTGATTTTTAAGTTCTTCTCCCCATTTTGTTTTGTTAATCATATTATTCTCCTAAAATATCTTTAATTATATAGTTCTTTAAGGTTTGTTCATTAGAGCAGATGTTGTAGAATAAACCATCATCTAAATCTTTCTTAAGTTTTGCAATTACTTTCTCTTCTCTTTGTTTAATAGCCTTAGGTACAAATTCTTTTAGTCTACTTTCTAAATCAACTCTCATAACTTCTGGTATCTCTACTTGTTTATCTCTCCAACAATAGACAAAATCTCGGCATATTACCATTACTTGTTTGTATAATTCTTCTTCCATACTTATTGTTTTTTATTTAATTAAATTATTATCCTTTAAGTAAATAAGCACTTTTGCCATTGCATTAGATAAATTTTCATCACCTACAAATATTTTACAACCACTATCTCCACTACCTCTATAACTAACCTCCCATTTTTTAACATCTTTTGTTATTTCAAAAAAATAATGTGTTTCATAATCTGTTGCCTGTGCTTTTTCGTCAAGTCTGTCTGGCAACATTTCTCCTAATTCTGCGACTGTATAGGCAGAACACCATTCTTTATGTAGACTAAATGTTGCTTCGTCTCCTGTTGCTGATTCGCTATCTCTTAAATGATACTCTTTATCGTTGTGTAGTTGCCACCAAAAATAACTCTCTTGCTCAAATCCTAGTTCCTTTAATTTCTTAGCAAGTTCTAGGCTTACTACTTGTTTTTCTAATTCCATTTTGTTGTTATTTACTATAATGATTTAAACTTTTTATTCTTTAATAGATTAACTTCTTATATTTTTTAATTTATAGCTTTTTAAAGTATTGTATTATTTCTATCATTTCGCCAAAAAATAGATTCCAACTCTTATCTCTCTCTTTACATTTAACTAGGTATTGATAGGTTTTTTCATCCATTCTAAAACCTCTTACCTTGTAGGATTCTTTCTTTTTCTTCATATTAGTGTTTTTTGTATTTTATTATCTTCTAATCTTTTTTTAGCAATCTCGCAATATTTCTCATCTAATTCTATTCCAATAAAGTTTCTTTTAAGATTTTGACAGGCGACTGCTGTTGTGCCAGAGCCTATACAATTATCAAGAACTAAATCTCCTTTATTAGTATATGTCTTTATTAGATATTCCATTAGTGCTACTGGTTTTTGAGTTGGGTGTAAACTACCTCTTCTTATTTTATCAAATGTTATTATGTTAGTTGGATTCTTGTGCGTGTATGTCTTTTTTAATGCCTTTAAATTTTGATTATTTGTTGTTTCTCCTTTTGACATTCCACCACCTTTTATAGGTTTATCTCTTAATGTCATTTGAGGATTATATACTGTTTTCCCATCACAAAAAACACTAATAAGCTCACTTCTTCTCATTGGCTGAAATCTTGCATAGCTCATTCCTGACGGTATTTTTTTATCCCAAATCCAATCATACTTATAGTTCTTAATATTACTCATTCTTAAAGCACTACTAAATGGTTCACTCCCAAACAATACTATTGCTCCGTTTGGCTTTATAATTCTATTAAGGTTTTGCCACATCTCATTAAAAGGAATAACTGTATCCCACTTACAAGCAGTCGTTCCATAAGGTAAATCACACAAAATCATATCAATACTTTTATCTTCAATATCTTTCATTACTTCCAAACAATCGCCGTTTATTATTTTATTTATCATATTTTTAATGTTTAAGTGTAAAAATAAATTCAATATTCCTTACAAATTTTAACCAAACAAAATGTATATAATATGTTTTAATATAACTATATCGATTACTTTTTATAAATATTATGGTTGGTAAAATATATACTTCATTTTTATCTGTTAACTCATCTTTATAAAACCAATTTATAAAATTAAATTTATATTTATCTTTCATACTTTTTTAACTGTTATATTATAATATCCTAATTGTTTGCCAAATTGTTATATAGAGTATTTAGTAAGTTAGTCGTTACTAGTTTTTTCTTATTTTCTATCTCACCCATATATGTTGGGCTTATTCCCATTTTTTTCGCCATCTCTTTTTGATTTAAACCGTTCTCTTTTCTCCAAATTATAATCTTATCAGCCATATCATTTTTGTCCTTCTTAAGCTGTAACTCCGTGCAAAGCAGATACTCTGCGTAATGTTCTAAGTCCATATGTTTGTAATTTATATTTAATTAGTATGTTGAACTATCTTCTACCTCTCCAATTAGATGTTTTGCTGTGGCATTTTAGACAAAGGTACTTTAAGTTTTCTGGCTCGTTAGTACCACCGTCTTTTGTAGCTATGATGTGATGAATCTCTAAATATCCACTGTACCCACATTCTTCACACACTATTCCCTTTTCCTTTCTAACCAACATTAGAAAAAAGTTATTCCAAGATAAGTGTTCCTTTAGTTCCTGTAGCTGGAAGTAGGTTTCATTTGCCAAGCGAAACCCTCTAACAGGATAAATTAAATCTTTCTTTCCCATAAGTTTTATGTTGAACATTTGTTTAACTATACCCCCATCCCCTTACGTGTTCCTTTTCTTCGAGTGCTTAGTGTTAGTTGTGTATGTGCTAGTCTTTCCTTCCCTTAAAAAGTAAGGGTCTTGTTAGGTTATTTAATCACTCGTGAGAATGAGGTATCCGCAGTGCTATCTCCTATCTTCTACTGTTTTAATTCCTAGATAGACCTTTAGCAGGTGGGGGGAGGAATAATAAAAATATATTAGAGAATAAAATTGGGAATTTTACTTTAAATATACTCTTAATTGGTTTTGGGCAGTTCTTTATAATTAACTGGGTATAATTTCTATTGTCTAATATTTTTGGGAATGTCAAACATTCCTTTTGATTCTTCTATTTCTTTCTTAACTATTGTTTTTGGTGTTTTCTTTTTCTTTCTATCTTTGCCAAATAATTGTGTTCTGTATTGTTCATTTGCTCTAGTAACTCTTCTTAATTCATCTAATATTGTTTTGTTGTGAAATTCTGAATAAGCCTTTACATTATCGGATAAAAAAGAAAGATGACCGTTGGTTAGTTCCAAGTCCATCTTTCCAAATCCTTCGTAAATTGATTTTCTAAATTCTTTTAAGTTCATATATATAATTAAAAAACATCAAAATGATATTGTGCCGTGTTCCTTCATTGCAAGGTCTCTGCAAATGCAGAACACAACATCATTTTAATGTCTTGGGGCAATGATTTACACGTCTAAGTTGTTCCAGTGCTTTTACTATACACCAGATAGAAAAATAAGTCAACCCCTTTTCTACTCTTTATAGCCCTTTATTTATGGGGTGAGGGGGATAAGTTTATTTTTTGGATTTAAAGTGTTCTATTATAAACCACAAATCTTTTAGCTCTAATTGTTCATTAAAGAAATCTCTTAAATGGTCGTTCATATCATCTTCATCATTATTACACCACTCAATCCACTTATCTATTTTGTTTTTTATTT
>Ga0307928_10001491_pt1 | contig 17744 bp, 20 predicted proteins | sample AceLakmetagen232_FD_201815 | JGI IMG/M metagenome (GOLD analysis project Ga0307928, IMG submission 201815) | Saline water microbial communities from Ace Lake, Antarctica - #232 | ecosystem: Environmental > Aquatic > Non-marine Saline and Alkaline > Saline | place: Antarctica: Ace Lake... | reverse complement strand
GCCATCCTCGTTGACTAAAGGGGAATATGTGTTATTAGTAGATATATCTCTTATAATATTTGTTACAATACTAGGAGCATTACTCCCATACGTAACTTCTGCAATAGAAAAATTATAAGCAATAACAAATACCCCATTTGAGGTCATAATTGTACTAAAGAATACTTCGCCATCCTCTACAGGAACTTTAGCATCCGCCCATGAAATATTATAATTTGAGACAGTATTAAAAATTTCATAAACAGCCACTCCATCCGAGTACCTTTGTCTCGCCTTGAAAACACTCCCTGCTTCCTTTAATTTATATTCTGTTTCATAGACAAAACCACCTCCAAAAACATAATTAGTTCCTAAATATAGATAACAAAGCTCATACGGAATCGTATCGGGGTCACGTTGATAGGTCATTTCGTAATCTGTATCGTCCAACATGAGCGATTTCCAATCATAACTACCAACAGGTTGTGTCAAACTAATTTCCCCTGCAGTTGCAACTATATTAGTGACAACACTATTTGTCGTTATAGTCGCACTAACAAAACTTTCAGCAATATCGAATTTTTGAGTTGTTCCTCTATCATATTCCGCACTTTTCTCTTCAAACACATACGACAGATTTGTTGAAATAACTCCATTATCATCAAAAAACGTTGAAGGGTCTTTAACCGTTCCATCTGTATTTAGATACAATAGAGTATTGACATTAGTAAAATTAAATACAGCATTTTCTGCGATGTTTGTGGTCGAAGAATAATCGGGAATGCTGTTTGAAGGGAAAAACCCACGTGGATACAAGACAACAGCATTTGAGCTTACATATACGGGTGAGTATGCTTGTACGTTTAATGATGCCAATATCAAGAAAGCCATAGCACCAATTAGAAATGTTTTTATTTTATTATTCATTATATGTTTTATCCTGTGTATTCTTCTATGTCTGTTATAACCAAGCCTGTGATTGAATCACGTTTGCCAGTTAGAGATATATAACCAGCTTCACCTTCTATGGGAATTAGTAGTTGGTCACTTGATGTTATTTTAAAGCTTGTTTGGGTTAGAACGCCTGCACTATTTATTGTGAAGAGCCATTCGGAACCTACAACTCCCGTAGGCTTGTCAACTTTTAGTGCTACTTTAGCATCTATAGCCGTCTTGTCATAATAATTGTCTTCACCTAGCTCTAAAGGAGTAAGACTATCGCTTGTATACTTATTACTAGCCGTAAGAAAGAAAGTATATATTGCAGAATCTTCACCATAACTATTGACTAATTGTATCTGACATCTAAGCTGTGTGTTTGCATCAGTAGATAGTCTATCGTAGAAATTTATAGTATTTGCATTTACAACTACCGATATCTGACCTATAAGAGGATTAGGAGTAGACCATGTACCTAAATCTTCGTCATACCAAGAATCTGCAAGGTTTACATAGTCGGATTGACTTTCTAAAAATAGAGGCGTATAATCATCTCCAACTGTTGGTCTGTAAGATATGTAGCCATCGTCTTCTGCCGTAGGGTCTTCTCCTGCATCGAGTTTGACTGTAACCAATGTTTCAACTTGTGTCCATGTGTCTACTGCCGAAAGTGTGGCATCTTCTGTCAAAGCAACACCATCTTTATATACCTCTGAAAGAGTGTCAGTCACAGTAGCTTCGTAGTTTCCCGTATTCAACTCCCAATCGGTAGAAGCGGATTCAAGTATAGGTGGTTTGTTTAAATAGTCAATATCCGCACCAAACCAAGCTGAAACCCCTGCTCCAAGGTTAGCTACAGTACCATCGTCATTCAAAATCTGTGCATTAAGCAATAGTTTCTGCCCTAAAGCTATACTAGGGTCATAGTTAGACCCAGAAATAGAAGTATTATCGCTTGTGACAGTCTCATTAGTACTAGCATTATAATATATCTTCTTAAATTGGTATGTCTGCGGATTTAAACTCATATTTTATTCTCTTTCTTATCAATTATTTCGTATTATATTGTTTAATTGTTACTTTGTAAAGATGTTTCTTTTGTTTAATTTAATTTATAAAAAGCTTGTATCTAATTTCACTTCACCAATTTAAATTGCTTTATAATATCTCACCTATGATGGTTTGCTTGCTACAAACATAAGTGTGTTCTTGCCAAGCTAGTCCTCTAAGAGAGTAAGGCGGGTTACTCGCCGAGGTCAGCGTGGTTTCTGGAGGCATTCCACCCCCTGTAGGAGTTTGAATCCATTCACCAGTTCCATCTGCACCAGTCATATTAGAAAAGTAACTTCCTTTTATATACAAAGTTGGACTAGTATCCATCTCGTGATTATAAGACCAAAAAATTGCTGCCTTAAATTTAATATTGGTTTTGTCCTCGTTTTCTGATGCAATTGCATCAGGGTATGAAGATGGGTAGGGGTCTGAATTGGTCGTAGACCACCACGCTGTAAATGTAGGACGGTACTCCCATCTTTTCGGGGTAACGTCGGTAGCCATCCATTGAAAATTACGGTAGTAAGCAATGCTTGGAAGAAACTGATCGAGACTGTAGAGACCAAATGGTCGAGTAGACAGAGAACTACGGGCTGCCGTTAAGAGGGATGGGTTCCATGACGTAGGATCCATATAATAATTGATATATGGTCTTAACACACTCTCGTGCTCGGTTAGGTTTGGCTCGTCTATAGGGTCCCATAATGCCCCAAGAGGTCTAGGACTAGGTTGGAATGCATTATACATGTAGGTGGAAGTCGGGGATATAGTTGCCACCTTTAGCCACATTTTGGCATCAAAGAACTTCATCGCTTCAACACAAGTGGATATATCATCATAGTGCCAATCGCCAAAATGATCACCTGATTGGGGCATTCCATGTGTGACTACTCCTGTGCTAGTGTGCCTCTCAAATCCAGAAGTTAATCCAGCTATCGTCAAAAGCGGTTTTGTATTTCTTGTTTTAATTGCACCCATGGCAGTTCCTACTACCGACCAAAGACTATCTACATACCCTGACATATCAAAGGTATATTGATAGAAACTACTCGTTATAGTATTCAACCATATCATTACTTTCTTAGTCCAATCTTGAATATCTCCCCCCGACGATGGTCGAGTAAATGTTATACTGGGTATTTGCGTGCACGTATTTCGATAAGTAGTGTGATAGGACACTTTATGTACTATTCGGTCATGTAAAGTCTGACAGTTGCTTAAATTTAGTAGGCTACCACTCATTATCTCCACCTCAAGACATCCCAAACAGGGTCGTTGTTATTACACCTAAGGTAAGTATTTGCTTCTACCAGTGTTGTTGGAAACGTAAAACTGCCGTCTTCACCTTGAATACCCTGTTCTCCTTGAATGCCTTGAATGCCTTGCGCTCCTGTATCGCCAGTAAGTCCAGTTTCTCCTTGAATGCCTTGCGCTCCTATATCGCCAGTAAGTCCAGTTTCTCCTTGAATGCCTTGCGCTCCTATATCGCCGTCAAAATAGTCAACGCCTTTAACTGGAGTGTATCCGTCATCGCCCTTATCGCCCTTATCGCCATCAACGCCGTCAACGCCGTCAAAATAGTCAACGTATTTAACTGGAGTGTATCCGTCTTCTCCGTCTTCTCCGTCTGTAAACTCGGGGAGCGGAGCAGTAAATATTTTATCGCTTTCGAGAGTTATTATATACCGATTCCCTACCGAATCATATTCATAGCTTTTTATCGGGTCGGGGAGAACTATTGTTGCCCGCAAATCTTCTACTATATAAGGAACTATCGCTCTTGAACCGTCTCTTTTTGGAGCAAGCCTCGTAAGCCCTATCTTGTATAGAGGTATTACAACTTCGCCTTCCGCCCATTTATAAACTTCGTCGTGCGCTTCTGTTAGAACAAGTTCTTCACCAACGACCTTGCCTGTACTTAGATAATATTCTTTGTCAACATCATCTGTTGGTATTTCTACGCTCCACTTGTCGTCACTTATTATCGTTAGATCATTTGATAGGTCTGAATAATAACCCTTGCTAGTATAGGCGTACCATGTACCTCCCCCTTGTCCAAACGACAACTCAAACCCAGTAGCAGGAGCGTACTTGTTAATAGTGACGTTGCTATGTGGATTAGGCATCAATCCATTCTGTATAGTTTTAACATCATACTTGTTTTTAAGTATCTGTTTAACTACGTTCTTAGTAACTAAATGTCCTTTTTCGGTAGTAGCCATATTGTTAATCTCCTAATACATTATCATCTAAGTCTATTTCTGCTTCAAGCCTATTGTTCTTAGGCAGTCCTAGCGGAGTCCAATCTAGCTGTTTCTTATCTAACCAATAGGTTGTATGTGGTTTTCTGTAATCTGTTTCTTCATCTACTTCGGCTATTTTACCATCCCATGCAAGAGCTATTGGCTCGGAAACTGTTTCCCCCAATGTAGTATCATCTTCTTTGGGATTAGGTATAACATCACTATTCTTTATCTTTCTTCTATTATCGGAGGTCAATACAACACTTGGGTCTATCTCTCCATCATATGCATCTTTAAATAATGCAAATGTGTCCATATTCTGATTGCCAAATATCCATTCATTTTCTGCTGATATGGCTATTGAATATGAAACCTTACTGTATGCACTCATCTTCCCAATCCCTATAACTCGCTCTTCTGATATAGATTTAATCCAAGCATGTCTTTCGGATATTAATAATCCTGCAATAGTTATAGGTAGAATATTTATACTATTATGAAATTTGAGAGTATTTTTTGAATCCCATACTTTTTCATATTTAACCGTGATGTGATAAACTATAATAGATATTTGATGCGGAACGTCAATCAAAGGAGTTCCAGATGTTGTAATCATCTGTGTGCTTGGCACTATGTCCGTGGTAGGCTCTTTGTTTGCGGTATACTCGTCATTTCCACTTGCTATATAAGCAAATCCATAACACAATCCTGTCGTTTTAGCCAAAAGCTCTGTTGAAGTACTGAAAGCTAAAAGTTTGTTGGCATTCTTTTCATTGTCAAATCCACCTCCACCTATGTCATCAGATGTTCTCTGTGCTGTTTCTGGGTCATCAGCATAACTAACCACAACCTTATAGAAGACAGCGGGATAACCAGCAACACTAGCATAGTTGTCTACATCCATTTTGCTTATCTCTTTATTTCTATCCCATTTGATAGATGTAATAACAAGAGTTTCGGGTACTTTAGCATTCGTAGGATGAGATTTATTATATCTCTTGCCGATATAGAGCTTGTATTGAGAAGCCTTTAAAATAGAATACATTTCATAGTCGCCAAAACAAGTAGGCTTGGCAGACAGCTTTTCACTAGCCAATAGTTCTATCGCCAGATTATATGTCTCAACAGGAGAAAACTTCTCTTCTTTGTTTACGCTCCCATTTCCGCTGAACATCTTTATGTCATATTTTCTTGCCATTATGTATTTTTGCTTTCTTTATAATGTTTTTTATCATCCTGGAACTATATCAAAAGTATCTAAATAAGAGGAAGGAATGGAGGGTTCGTCCGCTACCTCAATCTCTCTTTTCTTTTCGTTAAGTTGTATCTCTCTCAACGTATCTCTTACAATCTTTTCTATATTTCCAAGATACCCTGCCATCTTTTCTTGAACCTTTACAGGCTCGTATTGCGTAGTCTTATACATATCTTCCAGTGCTTTTGAAGTTCCTATCTGTGAAGAGTAAGCTACGTTGGCATTTGTAATTATCTTTGCTTCTTGTGTTTTAGAATCACGCTCTGCTTCTTCCTTCAATGACAAGAGTTGCTTTGCATTGTCTAGTACGGCTTTCAACGCATCACCTCTTGATGAAGGGTCGTCAATAGAGTAGTATTCATCAAGAAGACTTATTCTGTTTTCTATTAATTTCTGATATCGTTCTTCTTGTGAGAACATATTATCGTATGCAAAGTCTTGAACGATAGACATGTTGTTACCCTTAGCAAGATTATCTTTACCTATCTTGTCTAATTTGGCTCTTATAATCGCTTGTTCTTTTAAGGCGTTCATAGTATCCTCTACTAGAATATAATAGTCTTTAAATTCTTCCATATAACGTTTTAGTGATTCTGCATCAAATTTCTGCCATTCTTTAGATTCCGCAAAGGCTTTCATAGCAGAAGATACAGCAAACACATCTTCTAACGTTTTCATATTACCTAACTTCTCTCTTATGTCAACCCAATCTGACATTTTTTCGCTGACTTTTCCTACTATTTCGGGTAGGGGTTTCATTGCTTCCCTTAGAAGAGCAGCCTTATGTGCAGAATCGACCATGACATCACCAATTTTCCATAGACCAACAAGACCAGTACTAACAGCAATAGTCATTCCTAGTGATGCAAAACCTGCTAACGCTGCTTTCATAGAGGTTGCCACCTTAACCGCTTTAAAAACTTTTGAAGCTACTGTCAATGCTTTGATTTTTTTACCAAGCATTGAGATTCCTGCTATAGCAATAGTAGTATTGGCAGCAAACTTAGCCATATATCCTGTGCCAGTAAGTACAATCCCCGTTCCTGCTATTTTTTTAAATGTATTAAAATAACCAACTATGTCTTCTTTTTTAAGGTCTTTGATTTTTACCGTAATGTTATCAATATATTCGGGTATTTTTTTAAGGATATCGCCTAATTCTAAATCAATTATAAGTTTCTTACCAACTAGATTTTTAAGTTCTTTGACTTTCTGAATAGTTCTTGCAACTACAATAGGTAAAATATCCCAATGGTCTTTTAAGAAATCAACACTTTGGTAAGTCTGTTTGATAATTTGGTCATAAATAGCCATTGAACGAGCCAAGTTCTGTGCATAACCTTCCAGTTCCATATATCTTTTAACGGTTGCTTTAAATTCTGGGTCATTCTGCAAGACGGAAATACCTGCTGGCTTTAATGATTCTGTCTCACCTGTAAATGCTCTAGCAAACTTTCGAGCTAATTCCGTAAAATCCATATCTGGTTGAAAGGCTCCCAAGTCGGCAGCTTTAACAGTCAAGCCTTTTACTACTTCAAAAGCTTTTTCTTGTGCCATACCAAAACCAATAACCATATCGCCCATCATTGCCATAGATTCACGAACTGTCTGCGGTGCTAGACCAAATTGTTTTGCAAATGATTTAACTTGTCTTTCAGCTTTAGATGCAAAATGACTGAAAATAACATCTAGTTTCTTAACACCTGCTTCAACTTGTATGGCTCCTTTGACAGCTAGAACGCCACCTGCTACTATAGGAGCGGTGAAGAATCTGTTTATCTGCCTACCAGTCATTATGCTTGCATTGCCAAAATCTCGCATTTTACGTCTATACGTTTCAAGAGACTTGGTATTGCCTTTCATCGCTCGGTCTTGTTTTTTAAATTTTTCAGTCAACTGTTGAGTCTTGACTTGTGTGAGTTTTTGTGCTGTGGCTAGGGTTCTTGTTTTTTCTGCACTAACTTGTAAATCTTTTTGGATTAGTTTGAGAACATTATCAAATCGTTTATACTTTTCGGGTGCGACTGCTTGTTGGTATATGAGTGTCTTTTGAATTAAAGGAGATAATGCGTTTGCTAGTTGTCTAGCGTTTATGTTAGCTTTGGCAATAGCATTAGCAAAAGGAGCGACACCACCACCTTTGATAGCATCCTTAAACTTCTTAGCTCCCATTGCGTTAGCTTCCCAATACTCCCTAATGCCTTTCATTTGAGATGGGTCAACAGAGAATGTCTTCCCCATGTCCTTTTTTAGACCTTCCATTTTAGCAAAAGAAGCATCCATTTTTCCAAGACTCATAGGGATAGCATCAATAGATTTTCGTATCTTATCAAACTGCTTTACCGCAATATCGGCTTCACTTTTTAAACCAGATGTATCTACAACTATTTTACCTTTGAGCTGTTTGCTGTTATCTTCCATTTTATGTTGTCCTTATCATGGTTTAAATTATTCTTGTTCTTCTTTGCTATCTTCTTCCGCTTCTTTGTCAAACCTAAGAATAGACTCATTAAGCAAGTTCTTTATGTTCTCGTTTACGACATCTAGTTCTTTTTTAGAGTACTCCCTACACTTAGTATTGGTTGCTCGTCCTATGCCACCTAGTGTATCTTGTAACACACTCTTGTTCTTCCTGTTACTCTTGTTGTTTGACGTAAGCAATGATGTTACAGGGTTCTTAGGCTTCTTGTCTGCAATGATAATACCTAATCCTTTGTAATCAACATGACCTTCAACAAAATCAAGACTTTTGTATCTTTCTTGAAAGTTCTTATCTGTCGTATTAACTAGGTGCAATGTTCTAATAATACTAGCTGCAGCAACATCAATTCTCCGACCACCTATAGGCTCTATGTATTCATCAAAAGCTTCCCATTGGAGAATCTCTTCTTTATCTAAGTTTCTTATTTCACTTACGCTTTTATGCAAATGTCCTGCCAACTTAAACAAGAAGAGTTCATAGGGGTCGGCTAGGAGTTTTTTGCTGAATGCTTTAGAGAAATATCAACAAGTTCGTTGAGTAACTCCGAAGCTCCAACTATTCCAAATGTCTGACTAGCCGTAAACGTCTCTGTGAATATTTTATTTCCGTCCAAATCTCTAACTAAATCGGAGAGAATTTCATTAACCTCTTCATTAGTTATGTCTTCATTAGATAGCATAGACCTAACATCTATAGTAATCTCATAAACCATACACTCTTGGTCAGCAAAGTGTTTTAACTTTACCTTTTGAGAGCGACTTGACCTAAAGTTACTTATGTAAGAATTAATCTCACTAAAAGATGGTTTTGTTTTTGGTTTAACAACCCCCTTGGCGACCGTCTTTTTAGTCGCTGTCGAGGGTTTTTTCTTCTTTACCGTTGTTGTCTTTGTAGTTTCCTTCTTTAACTCCGTTTTCTTTACTGTCATAATAGCTCCTGTTATTATTATTATTGTTGTTGTTTTTTATTACTCTATTCTGATGCTACTGGATGATACGGACTCTCTGTCTCCATAAGGAGAAGAGAATCAGCCGCAAGTTTAACAATCTGTAGCGATAGACTAAAGGTTGCTTCTGTATCGTTCTCAACACTTAGACTAAAGTTTGTTGAGAAACCATAACATGTTAATACGGAATTAGCTTCAACTCCTGTAACCAATTTGCTAGTTGCATTAATTGTAACCTTATCCATAAACGTGAACACATAAGTTCCAGAACCACCAATAGTGGTTCCGAACAAAAGTAGACCATCAATATCGATAGTCATATTAGCAAATGCTGATTGTTGTTTGTCTCCAAGTCTACCACTACCCATAGTCGCAAAATCAACTGCATCTGTAGCATAAGTCAATGAAACTGTTCTTATCAAAGAACTCCATACTACCGCTGCCCCACCTATAGCAGTATAGCTTAAAGCCGTTCCAGCTCCGTTAAATTGTTTTTCGCCTGCCATAATATTTACCTTTCAATAATTATCTATTGCTTATATTAAGCGTGATAAGGACTTGTTGTTTCCAAAGTAGCAGTATTAGCGGCACCAAGACCAATGATTTGTAGAGAACAACTAAAGGTTGCTTCTGTATCATTCTCGATACTTGCACTAAAGTTTGTTGAGAAACCATAAGTGTCTAATATAGAACCCGATGCAACTCCTGTAACTAATCCGCTAGTTCCGTCAATAGTAACTGTGTCCATAAATGTAAACTTGAAATTACCTTGTGTAGCCATAGTAGAACCAAACAAAAGTAGACCATCAATATCGATAGTCATATTAGCAAATGCTGATTGCTGTTTGTCTCCAAGTCTACCACTACCCATAGTTGTAAAATCAACTGCATCTGTAGCATAAGTCAATGAAACTGTTCTTATTAAAGCTTTCCAATCTGGTGCAGTTGCACTCCCTGCTGTTAAAAGTGTTCCCACTCCGTTAAATATTGTAACTGCCATAATGTTTTCCTTTCGGCATGTTTTTAATTAAATTATGGTGATTTGGTGTAAGAAGCTTCAAAGCCAACTACCCATAACCACCTTTTGTTTCTATCTTGCCCTTGCGGTCTAAAACCTGTGTCTAAGAAAGAGTGATACATGTTACCACCTACTGACATTTGACCTGTCTTCGCCCGAACGGCATCTATTATCTGTGAAATCTTTTCTTGGCAAGTAAAATAGTCTGTCTCGCCACCTCGTACATAAACACTAACGAACCCGTAAACCCATGCTTTGCCACCAAACGCTTCTACTTGTCTGTTAGGCATAGCATCCATAACACATACTGCACGAACAGGGTCATCTGGCATGAAACCTACAAAGGCTCTCCAATCTGCTACACCTAAAGGGTCGGCACTACAAATAGTACCATCGGCTAATAGTGTATATAAATCCATTGCTATCGTTGTTGGTGTGGTCATAGTACTAATACCTTATTTAATCCGTCATAAAATTCATCTGCAACATCTTCTATTGCTTTCTCTATAAAATGCTCTGTCTCGGTTGGTTTCTTGGCACGAACAAGACCTGCCGATATTAAGTCCGCATAGTCTTGATTGAACAATGAACCATGTCTCCAACTAGGATGCTCAACGGGAGAGCCATCATCTGTATTTTGATTAACGTCCATTGCATACTCTGTAGGGTAAAAAACCTCGCCAATCATAACACCATTAAAACCATAGGAGAAGCTTATATTAGCTTCACCAATCATTTTTCCAGTGTCAACAGGAGCATAAATTCTGCGTGTCAACATAAAGACTTTATTTGCTGTCTTTCTAACAAGAACCATTGCCTTTTCTTCTGTCTTTGGTTTAATCTTTTTCAACCTTCTTTCAAAGTCATCTAATGACTTTCCAAAATAGAATCCAGATTTTCTTGCTCTAGGCATATTCTTAAATCCTTGCTGTTATTATTCTCTGCGTATTCTTTAAATTTACCGTATCGAGAACCTTTAGTATTCTCTTTGCTTTCAATGTCTGTGGTGATGTGGTAGTTACTATATCAGCTAACTCACCCTTTAAAATCCATCCACCTTCGTCTATCAATCTATCTACGTCAATTCGGCTCTTACTCAATACTTCCTCGCCAGTGACAGTCTTGATGATTTGGATATCATCTTGAAAATAACACCATATCTGTATTGGTGTAGCAGTAGCCTTATTGCCTGTAATGCTAACCGTGGTAGATAACGACCAATATATCGCTGTCTGCTTTAAATGCTTGGTTCTTATAAAAGCTCTGTCATTTTCATCTGCCATTGTGTTTTACCTTTAAAGTTCTTTTCAAAGCTCAAAGTCCTCAAAGTTGCCATAAGTCTTAAATTGTGGAGTAGGCTTATCTTCGGGTATCGTTCCGTCTGGGTCTAACTTCCTAGCTTCTGCCAAGTAGCTTGTTTCCATAAATGTATCACTCGCACCAGCCTGTGAAGTGTAAGTGGTCATTCTATATTTAAGAGTAGCATAATGACAAGCCAGAAACGTTTCTATAGACACATAGATTGCTTCGTCATAATCTGTATTAGGCTCAACGTATGTAGTTACAATCAAGCTTGCTTGGGTGCAAAACACTGTTAAGTCTTGTCCTCGTGGAACATCTTGAACGGAAAGCCATCCATATACTATATCTGTATCGCTTCTGTTTGCCATTATGCTATTTCCTATCTTGTTACTTCTTCTTTACATTCTTCTTGGTGCTAGTAGATGTTTTAGTTTTAGTAGCAGTAGATTTAGGTGGTATCACCTTCTCCTTTAGGTCTTCATAGACCTTTTCTACTATAACGTCAACTTCCTCTTCCTCTACTTCTAGTTCTTCCTTTGAAGGTCTCCCAGGAGCAGGTGGAGGATTGGTAGCAATCTTAGCATGAAGCGTTGAATTGTACTTAGAGATATTGATTACTTTACTCAAATCCTTATCAGATTCAAAGCATTCACCAAAGCTTCTAAACACATCAACGTCAATATACATAGAACTTGTAACAATATATCTCGTTGTTTTTACTTTACTTATTATCTTATTAGCCATTTTTTAATCTCCTTTATTAAAAGATTATCCAGCTGGACTAATTACAAGACAAGGCAGGAAACCGTCAGTTACATTCTCTGATGGTCTGAAAACCATGTTCTTCAAATTCATAAGCTTGAAGTTTTTAACCCACTGGTCGCCATTAGTCCAGTTATAAACCGTATTATCAAATCCTTGGAAATAACCATAAAAGTTATCATCTTTAGGAAACATTATGATTTCATCATCTGGCAAATATTTAAGGAATATAACATCCTCAATGTTACCATAAGACTTAATCTTGTCAAGAATCGTAATACTTGAAGTATCTTGATAATCAGCCATTAGGAATGTTTCAACGTTTGTAGGCAAGAATAATGTTAGTTTAGAAGTAACATCAGCAGCCGCAAACGTAGCAATCCAAAGTCTAACAGCAGTTAGAATATCAGCAGCACTTGTGCCACTTTCCCATTCAGTATAAGTAGTAGTCATACTTGCAGTGTGACTTCTGAAACCATATAGTGAGTGACCAGCATAGGTAAACGTATCTACCAAGTCTGTTCCGCCAATAACCATAAGTTCTTTTTGTCTAGCCATTTTCTTAACCAAACGTCTAAGAAGAGTTTCGTCAAACATAATAGTAGGTTGACCGCTTTCAAATGCTGCTTGGTCTCTAACTGTATACTGCATTTCGATATGCTGTAAAGGCATAGGAATAATATCAGCTTCCAAAGAAAGATTGAAGTTAGTATTTGCTGTCCGACCCATCATATCATGAGTTGAAGTATCGCCATCGTCCGTATCGTCATCCCAACGTTGAACAGTAAAGAGCATGTTTGACAATGCTTTTTCTCTTTCCATACCTGCACCAACGTGAGTTCCATGCTCTTCAACGAAATTGACCATTTGTACTTCTTTTTGATAAACGTCTTTTACAATGTCATCAATATAAAGAGCTGAACGTAATGGTAAAGCATCGTTTGTTCTCATACCAGATTGTGATGCATTATCAAGTTGCTTGAAAACACGACCATTCTGTTCAAATGTTTTACCGTGTTCACGGCATGAGTTCGTCACATCCAAAACTCTAATTTCTTTGCCATCAGCCTTATTGATTGATGTCAAAGGTTGATGTCCATTTGGGTCAAATCCAATTGCCCTTAGAACATTAATAGTGTTTTCTTCTAATGTGAATGTTGTTAATTTTTGTTTGTTCATATTATAATACCTTTCTTTATGCTGTCGCAGGGATTCTTGCGAATTTAACTTTAATAAGCTGTTCAGCAGCAACATTGTCAACATCTTCTACCGCATATCCGATGCCCGCATCTGTCGTACCGTTAGATACGTCAACCAAACCTGTTAAGCCTGCCGCAATAGCATCTCCTGCCGTGATAGAGCCTGCCGAAGTTTTCAGTCTTAGGTAAGCTATATCGCCAGGATTAAACTGCCTAATAAGAGCAGTATCACCAACGTCATATTCATCGCCGACTTCTACATCTGCTGCAATCCATTCAGTAGCTACGAGAACTAAAGGCAAATCTGCCCCTGCTGTAGCTTGAAGAACTGCTGTCTTAGCTGTGATAGTAACAAGACTACCAACTTTAATTGCTGCTGCAGAAACAGTAACTTCGGGTCTTAATTCCATACCACCAGTTGTACTTGCAAAGCAATATTGTGTTATACTTTTTGACATAAATTATGTCCTTTCTATACTTTTTGTTATTATATATCCAAGTCGATTACTTCGCTAGTGGATACATCATTGTCAACATTTTTAACCGTTGTAGCAACATCTTTAGTTTCGGTTATTACCTTAACGTTTTCAACAATAACCTTTTTCTTTTCAGAAAGGAAGCCTAAAAGCTCTGTTGACAATCCAACTAATTCTGAATTAAATTTTGTTTTTGCTTCTTCGTCTGCTGTACAGTTTTCGAGAATAGATGCCACGGAAGCTTCTATAGCTTCATTTTCTTTAGTTTTCATCTCTTCTACTTTCACTTTATTAGCTTCGTAAAATGCTTTAAGTTCAGCATTCTCCGTCTGTAGCTTTGCAACATCAACTGTTGGTTCGCTATTTTCCGTTTTGGGTGCTGTATTTTCTGCTTTAACAGTCTCTGTAAGAGTTGTCTTTTCAGTCATATCAGTCCTTTCTGTTTTTGTTTGAGTATCACTATTCGTTCTAGGTGTACCTGCTCCTTCATTCCAAGAGCAAGCTCCACGCTCATTTAACAATATAGCCAAATGGTCGGGAACGAAACTTGTAACATATTCATCATATTCTTGACCGTTGAAATTTGATTGCTCCGCATAAGCATTTACACTCATACCCGTAGAGACATCAAAATTAACGCCATCGTTTAGTTTTTCTAAAAATTCTTCACCATTCTCTAGTGTCTTTGTTTTTTCTACATCTATATATAGTTCTGCATGTACAAAACTATCTTTAACAAAAGCATTGAAAACATTTCCTATCACTTGTTCTTGAAAAGTAACGGGGTTATTAGCAGAAATAAAGTTATCACCTACATCTTTAATAGGGTGACTAAGTGTAACAGGTCTTCCATTCCATTGATTAAGAGATTCAAACACCGCATAGTCTGGGTACATTCCCCTATTCATAACACCGCCAACGGGCATTAGCTTACATGGAGAAACTATAAAGTCTCTTCCATTAAGCGTCTCTTTCCTTATAGATTTTGAAACCTCGGAAGCATTAAAGAGAATAGATACTTTTCTACTAACTGTATTCCTCTTCTGCTCTTTTGTATTGTCTCTATTCATAATATAATCCTTTTTATAATTCTTATTGGTCTTCTTCTTTGTAAGCCGTAACAAACCTACACCTACAATGTGGGTGAAAAGGTAGTATTCCATAAGCTTCTTCAACTGTATAAATTTTCTTTCTATTAAACGCTTTAAGACATATTGGACAAACATTGCTATCGCCAGCCGTTTCCAACATAACACCGACGGTTTTAATTCCTTTCTGTCCATAATAATCTAGTATAGCAAAGTTAGCTTCTTGCGAAGTTATATAATGAGCCGACCTAGTACCTGCTACCTTGCCAGATATTTTAATTGCTCTCCTTGCTTCACGTCTAAAATCTACAAATAACGCTCCTGCCAAAACAAGAACATCTAAATTGTCTTCTAGCTTCTTGCGAACTTCCGCAATATGCTTTTCCATGTCGCTCTTATAACGAGCTTCGCCTATCCTATAAGTCTGTAAATTCTTTACTTCGGCTGACTGTAATCCACTTATAGATTCTTTCTCAAATCCTAGCTTGTTGGTGTCGCCAATTGCTATCTTGTGCCCTTGGTTGTAGGACTCTACTAAATAAGATTGTGTCTTCTCATTATAGAACTTCTTCAACTTAACGAACTTATCAAAGAACAACAATATTGCCAATGCCGTCTTCGTGTCTATCTTCTTATCGTCTTCGTATTTATCGGCAAGTGCCTTATTAAAATCTTCCCAAGCCTTATTGGTATTACTAGCGAGACTATTTGCCAACTTCTTCGTCTTGGTCAAATTAGCTTTTTTCCTATTCGTCAAAAGTTTATTCTTGTGGAGGGTTGTCACCATCAACCTCTTTTTCTTTTGGCACTAATTCAATACTGCCATCACCAATATCATCATCCACATTAACTATGTTTGCTTTTATAACATTTAGCTTGGTTATCTGTTCTTGTGAAAATCCCATTACTTGACTAAGATAAAACTCTTCTGGAATAAAATCAGATGCAGATAAACTATCAGCATAAGCAACCATGCCTTCGGTTGTTATCTTAGCAACCTCTGCAGCTTCTTTGGCTCCCTTTTGGAATAGAGCTTCCCAATCAACTTCAAATTCTCCACTTGAAGGCTTTGATATCAGTTTGTAATCAATAAGATTCTGAATGAAATCACGAACTATCGGCGTTAAAGTGTTATGTCTACGTTCAGTAGCAACGTCTGTAACCATTGAACCATCTTGGTCGCCTGCAAGTCTACCTTCTTCTGTTCCAAGCAATGCTCTCTGTGGTATTCGTTTAGCAACAGATATAGCAGTAGTTTCAGCATTTAAGAAGTCCACTGGCTGACGGACGTTAGGAGCTAGAGTTTTGAAGGAAACTCCGTCAACCAGCAGAAATCGAGAATACTTATTAACGTAGTTGTTCATTTGCTCTTTAACTTGGTCAGAATCGAAACCCTTAGTATCTATCTTATCAGAAACTTCTCCTGCAATTCCAGGGTGTGCAGCTCTTCTATATCCTTCACCACTTGCACCATGTATTCGGTCTGTGTTATCTAAATTATTAAATACCGACTCCATTCTTGGGTCGCCATAAATCTTGTTTCCTATACCTTCTGTACAGACATGAACGCATCTACTATAATGAATTGAAACTACTTGGTCGCCATTTGTGGTATGCAATCTAACTGAATATTGTACTGGCATTCCATATCTAGGAGAAGAGAAATTGGATTCGTACTGTGTTACTGTGGCTCTGCTTTCTTCATGACTTTGGAACCACATTATTTTAAGAGAAGAAGTTTGTGTGACTGGTTTTTGCCAATCATTGGTATTGTTAATATCATTATAACCTATAACAAGAACGCCATATCTGCCAACACCACTTAGGATATCGGCATCTCTGAAAGCATCCCATAAACCAACCTTTGTGTTTAAATCTTTAATGTCTTGCTGAAACTTGGTAACATCTGTATTTTCTCCATCTATTATAAAGGGATGAGTTCTCCAACACATCTTAGGATAAAATTCAACTACTGGTTGAGCATAAGGATTTCTCTTATATTTAAAGTCATAGTCTTTGAGTTCTATAACAGACTTGTAGCCAAACTGTGAGTATATATCAACTGTACCACCATAGATAGTAGACAAGTATTGATTCATAGTTCGTTCTGTTCGTGAAGCCAACTCATTAATATTATGCTGACCTATAGTAACGTCTAAGACATTTTGCTTTGTAGGTTTTATGCCACATTCGACAAGTATCTCTTTAGGGTTTCTGCTGACTAAACCCTTCTCGCTTATGTTTTTTAGAAGTGACATTTTTGTTTTCTTCACGATAATTTAATACTTTCTTGCTAGTTTTATTGCGATAATAGCACAATTTTGATATTTGTCAACTACTTTTTTGAATTATTTTTTAAAAAGTTACATAATTGTAATATTGACCAAGTATACTAGACCGAAAAAAAACCCCTAGTCCGTTGCAGACTAGGGGTAGAAGGAATGTCAATCATGAGAAATATCAATGATTAATAGTACGTTACACTATTTTCTTAATATTGTCAACACCTTTCTTCGTTTATTTAATTATTTCTTTTGCAGGTGCAGATTCACAAGCACCTTTGTCTTCGTCTGTTTCAAGCTCTACAACTTCGTCATCCGTAAGTTCAACTCGATTCTTGTCGAACCAGAACGACTCTAGCTTCTTGTTTGGCTCTTCACACTTTGGAGCAACAAGGTATTGGTCGCAACCCGTCAAGTACGAGACTGTACCAATTATGGTTCCTTCAAACCCTGTGATTATATCTTTGCATTTTCTTCCATTAGCATCTTTGCTGTGTTTTGTTTCCATTATTTTTCCTTTTGTTGTTATTCAAAGCTGAATTGTTGTTGAAGTTGATGATGTTCAAGACGTTTCTTTCCTGCATCAAAATAATCTTTGTCTTCGTCTGTTTCAAGCTCTACAACTTCGTCATCCGTAAGTTCAACTCGATTCTTGTCGAACCAGAACGACTCTAGCTTCTTGTTTGGCTCTTCACACTTTGGAGCAACAAGGTATTGGTC